>Ga0181525_10000283_pt1 | contig 45386 bp, 40 predicted proteins | sample PEATcosm2014_Bin_48_FD_121100 | JGI IMG/M metagenome (GOLD analysis project Ga0181525, IMG submission 121100) | Peatland microbial communities from MTU Mesocosm Facility, Houghton, MI, USA - PEATcosm2014_Bin06_10_metaG | ecosystem: Environmental > Terrestrial > Soil > Wetlands > Peat | place... | reverse complement strand
TTGTGGCCGCACATCCTGCAGACGCTTTACACCACGCTGATCGGCTTTGCGCTCGGCATCATCATCGGCGTCGCGCTCGGCGTGCTGATCGGCTCGTCGCGGCTCGCCTACGACGTCGCCTATCCGCTGCTGATCGGGTTTGCCACCATCCCCAAGGTCGCGGTGGTCCCGATCTTCGTGCTCTGGTTCGGCGCCGGCGGCGTGCCCGCTGTCCTCACCGCCATGATCATGTGCATCTTCCCAATCGTGGTGAATGTCGCGACCGGGCTTGCCACCACCGAACCCGAGCTTGAAGACGTGATGCGCGCGCTGCATGCGAGCAAGCTCGAAATCCTCTGGAATGTCGGGCTGCCGCGCACAATGCCGTACTTCTTCGCCTCGCTGAAAGTGTCGGTGACGCTCGCCTTCGTCGGCACGGTGATTTCCGAGACGGTGGCGTCGAACCGAGGCATCGGCAACGTCATGATGATCGCCAGCTCGAACTTCGACGTGCCGCTGGTCTTCGCCGGCCTGTTGATCCTCGCCATCCTTGGCGTGGCGCTCTACGCGGTTTTCTCGGTGATCGAGACCAACATCACCGGCTGGGCGCACCGCAAGGACGAGATAGCGCTCGGCTGAGCGTTACGCGCGTTGCAACGCCTCCTTCCGCAGCATCACGTGGATGCCTTTGGATACGTTGACGAGCTGCGTGACGTGCACGTCGGCGGCGATGCTGCACAATGTGTAGGCCTGCGCAGCCGAAAGCCCGGTCCGGACCTCGATCATCTTGACCATTTCCTGCACCGCGGACGCCGCGGCCGCGTCCAGGTCCGGATCGAACGCCAGCGTGATGACGTGCGACGGGGTTTCCGCCCATGGCCGCGCGAGGCCGGTCGCCTTTTGCAGCGTGACGCGCAAAGTGGCGGAGAGCGCCGTCTCGATCGCGGTCAGACAGACCTCGCCGTCGCCCTGCACGGCATGGCCGTCGCCGACTGACAACAGGGCGCCGGCGTTGAACACCGGCAGATGCAACTTGACGCCGGCGACAAGATGCTTGAGGTCGATATTGCCGCCGAACGGGCCGGGAATAACGGAGTTCACGCGCCCCGTGCCGGGCGGCGGCGCGACGCCGATGATGCCGAAGAACGGCGCGGTCTTTATCTTCAAGCCCCATGGCATGGTCACGACACCGCTGGCGCGGTCGATGGCAACGTGCATCCAGTGAGGCTGTTGAAATAATTCCGGCAGCGTGCCCATTCCGGGCAAAATCAGATTCCAGCCCCAATCCTGCAGAAAATCGATCGCCACGAGCTCGACGACGAGCTCGTCGCCCGGTTCGGCGCCGCGCACGGCGATCGGGCCGGTCATGAGATGCGGGCCTTCGCCCGGCGGGATGCCGGCAAGCACCTTTTCATGCTCGGGCAAGACCTTGAAACCGGAGCGCGGATCGGGACGGTCGCCCTCGTTGCCGGACAAAGTCGTTACGTCGATCAGGTCGCCCGATTGAATGGTCAGAACCGGCTTAAGCGCGGCATCGAAGAAGCCGCGGTGCACCGTGCCGAGGTCGGCTCGCAGGGTATGACGCGCGCTCACGCGCACATCCTACATCGCCGTGTCATCGCCGTGAAAGCGGCAATCGCGCGCCGCTACTGCGCGGTCGGCCGGCCCTCGATCTTCGGTAGATCGGCGGCGGGATCCTTGGTCGCCGCTTTCGCGCGGCTCGCCAACTCAACGGTCAGCCGCTGCGCGGTGTCGGGCGACATCTGCGCCAGGATTTCCGACATGACGCGCGGATTGATCTGCGAAGCCACCTCGATCAGCACGCTGACCTCCAGCCGGTCGAAGATCTTGGCGGCATCGCGCGGCTTCATGGTTTCGTACATGGTGACGAGGTTCTTGAAACGGGCGGCTTCGGCCTGGTCCTTTTGGTCCTCCGCGGCGGCGAGTTGCGCCTTGGCTTCCTTAATGTCGGCAAGCCGCGCATCGACCCGCTTCTCCGCTTCGCCGATCAGACCCTCGCGGATGTCGAGCTCGCGCGCGCGCTTTTCGAGTTCCTGCCGGCGCTCGGACAACCGCTCGAGGATGGCGCGCTCGGCCCCGGACGGGCCGGGTACGCCGGGATTTGCGATCACTTTGCCGTCCGGCGGCGGCGGCGCGGCGGCCGGACTATCCTTTGTCGCGGGCGGCGGCTGACCCTCCTTGCCGGCGGTCGGTTTGTCACCCTTCCCCTTGCCTTCGCTTTTGTCGGGCTCGGGGACGGAACCGGTAACAAGAACGTCGGCGTTGTTCTTGTCGGGCATAGGCGGCGGGAAAAACGCCAGATCGATTGGCGCCGGCTTGGTTGCCTTGGCGTCGGGGAAATTGAACATCTGCTGCGCCCAGGACTGTTTGGGATCGCTCGGGCGCGCCACGCCGGACGTGGCGTGAACGACACCTGCGTCGGCAAAGTTTCCGCTATCGGCCGGTGCGGCGCGATCGAGCAGCAGGTCGGCGGCCACCAGCACAAGCAGGCATGCGCTCGCCACCACCGCGATGGGAAGCAGGCGCAGCTCGCGCAGGTAATCGGTCATGCCGCGAGACCGTGCACCTTCATGCGCAACCGGTCGGCGAAGGCTTGCGCCGCGGCAGCGACCGCCTGCGCGTTGCGCGGCGTTGGCGCGGCTTCCGGCGGCGCCGCGGCCGCAATGGTGCCACCGCCCGCGAGCACGATTTGCGTCAGCCTCTCAAGCAAATTCCTGCCGGCGGCAGTGCTGCGATCGAGATCGGCGGTGAAACGGTCAGCGCTGCGCAGGCGCGCACCGAGGCCGGCCTCGCATTCCTCGACGGTGAGCTTCAAGCCGGCAATGGCGCGCTCGGCGATTTCGGTCGCGGTGATGAGCTCGGAGATCGTCGCGCGCAGCGAATGCTCGTCCGACCGCAAGAGTTTGAGCCGCCGGTCGAGCGTGATGCAATAGCCGATGGTCAAGATGAGGAGGAATGCCACCACGATCTCGATGGCGATGCCGAAGCCGCTGGTCACGGTACCTCCATGGGGTTGCCGGTCCCGCCGGCGTTTTCGAACATTGCGAGCGTCGTATTCGGCCGCCGCAGCGGCTTGCCGACCCGTACCGCGACGCGATCGCCGACGCGGCCCATGCGGCCTTCGGTCAGCATAACGTCGCCGCAGCGCACGATCACCGGCGCATCGGATTTGAGTTCGAGCATCAGCGTGTCGCCGACGTCGAGCTTCATGATCTGGCGGAGCGGCAGCGGCGCTTCGTAAAGCACGGCGTCGACCGCAATCTCGGCCTGTCCCATCTCGGTCGCGAGATGCCCTTCCCAGGTCGGGTCGCGGCCGAATTTTTCGCCCATGAACATCTGCAACAGCACATCGCGGATCGGCTCGATGGTGGCGTAGGGCAACAGGAGTTCGATGGTGCCGCCGCGATCTTCCATGTCGATGCGCAGCCGCACCAGAATGGAGGCGTTAGCCGGCCGCGAAATGGCGGCGAAGCGCGGATTGGTTTCCAGCCGGTCGATATTGAATTTCACCGGCGACAGCGGCCTGAACGCCATTTCGGTATCGGCCAGCACCACCTCGATCATGCGCTTGATGAGATTGGTTTCGATTGTGGTGTAGGGCCGGCCCTCGATGCGGATTGCGGTCTGGCCGCGGCGGCCGCCGAGTAGCACGTCGATGATCGAATAGATCAGATTAGAATTGACCGTGAGCAGGCCGAAATTGTCCCATTCCTCGGCCTTGAACACGCCGAGAATCGCGGGCAGCGGGATCGAGTTGAGGTAATCGCCGAAACGCACCGAGGTAATGCGATCGAGCGAGACTTCGACGTTGTCGGAGGTGAAGTTGCGTAGCGACGTGGTCATCAACCGGACCAGCCGGTCGAAGATGATCTCCAGCATCGGCAACCGCTCGTAGGAGACCATCGCCGAATCGATGATCGCGCGGATGCCGGAATTGTCGTTGAGCGAGACGTCGGCAAGCGAAAAGCCGAGGAGTGAATCGATCTCATCCTGGGTGAGGATGCGCTCGGCGCCGCCCTTGGCTGCCTGGATAAAATGGCCATCGTCGACCATCGTGGCCCATTGCGCCGCCATCGCCTCGGCGCCCGCTTCGCCTTCGGCGGGCGCGGCCGTCGCCGCAGTCTCTGTCGCGGCATGCTGCTCGGCTTCGAGCGCAACACCCCATTCGGCGGCGAGCGCGTCCTGGTCGATCTGATCCTTCGCCATGTTTATTCCGATCGCTTAGGCCCAATCCGTGGCCGAACGGACGAAACTCACTGCACCACGATTTCCTTGAACAGCACGGCGTTGATCTTGCTCGGGGCGATCGCGGCATTGACACGCCGCGTCAGCTCCTCCTTGAGCCGGTAGAGCCCGGCCGAGCCGTCGAGATCGGTCGGTCGCAATTCGCGCAGGTAGGTCTGGAAGGTGTCCATTAGCCGCGGCATGACCGGCGTGATTTGCGCCTCCATCGCGTGATCCGGCAATTCGAGCGTGACTTTGACTTTCAGATATTGCGTCCGATCGCTGGCACCGGTACCCGACAGATTGACCAGCACGTCGGGCATGTCGAGAAACACGACCGGCTTGACCTGGGCGGTGGTGGCAGCCGGCGCGGCCGCTTCCGCTTTGCCGTGGCCGCCGAAGAAAAGGAAATAGCCGCCGGCAGCGGCGGCGATCGCCGTGATTCCCCCGGCGCCCATCAGCATTATTTTGAGCGACGGCAGCTTGAAGGGAATGAGCTTACGCTTGGCGGAGGTTTCTTTCCCCTCTTCGCGCTCCGGCTCTTCGTTTTCGGCTTGGGCCTGCGTTTCGTTCTTCGTTGCCATCACCGCTCCGCTTGCGTGGTACGCGCACGCAGCCGGCAGGAGAGAACGCCGAACAAACGCCGCGGCGCCGTCGCCGGAAAGCTAGTGCAGGAATGGTTAACGGATACTTGCATACCTCCATCCGGCGGGAAGAATTTGCCGGGTACCGGGTCCCGTTAGGGCGCTTTCTGCCCGTTTCGCAGCAAGCCGGTTTTCACCTAAGCGACTGTCACAAAATAGTTTTTCCCATTGGCATGCCTTCTGCACCGCGTCTGTCCGTCTCGGCTCGGGAGAAGCCGCGGCGTGCGCGGCGAAGTGCCGGGGAGACGGCACCGGACCGCGCCTTGAGGGGAGTTGTACCGATGGAGAATGCGCTTCTCATCGGCCTGTCGCGGCAGATGGCGCTCAGCCGTCAGCTCGACATCGTCGCCAACAACATCGCCAACATCGACACCACCGGATTCAAGGCCGACAACGCGGCGTTTTCGGAGTACATCATGCCGGGCGCCTCCGACGGGCAATTTTCCGGCAAAGATCGCCGCGTGAGCTTCGTCGAGGACCGCGCCACCTGGATCGATTTCTCGCCCGGCGCGCTTCAACGCACCGGCAACCCGCTCGACGTCGCCATCGACGGCAAGGGCTATTTTTCCGTGCAGACGCCGCGCGGGCAGCGCTACACCCGTAACGGCTCGTTCGAGATCAACGCGAGCGGCCAGCTGGTCACTAGCGAAGGCGATCAGGTGCTCGGCACCGGCGGACCGATCACCTTCCAAGTGACCGACCACAACGTCACCATCGGCCCGAGCGGCCTTATCACCGCGCGCGACGGCTCGGGCACCGCCAGCGCCCAGCGCGGGCAATTGCAGATCGTCAGCTTCGACCAGCCGCGGCAGCTGCAAAAGGACGGCGGCTCGACCTTCATGGCGCCGCCGACTGTCAACGCCAATCCGGCACCGGCCGGCACCCGCGTGGTGCAGGGCGCGCTCGAGAAATCGAACGTGCAGCCGATCGTCGAGATGGCTCGCATGATCGAGATCACGCGCAGCTATTCCGACATCGCCGCCATCCTGCAGCAGCAGGGCGACCTGAAACGCAACTCCCTGCAACAACTGTCGCAGGCCCCGAATTCAACGAGTTGATGTGAGGAACCAATAGCATGCGTGCGCTTGATACGGCAGCGACCGGAATGGCGGCCATGGACCTGCAAGTGCAGGTCATCGCCGGCAATCTGGCCAACATGACCACCACCGGCTTCAAAAGCCAGCGCGCCGAGTTTCAGGACCTGATCTACGAGCACGTGCAACGGATCGGCGCGCAGGCGTCCGACACCGGCAACATCCTGCCGGTCGGTATCGAGCTCGGCTCCGGCGTAAAGACCGTCGGCACGCCGCGGCTGATGACGCAGGGTACGCTCTCGCAGACCGGCAATACGCTTGACCTCGCCATCCAGGGCGCCGGCTGGTTCAAGGTCCTGATGCCGGACGGCACCTTCAGCTACACGCGTGACGGCTCGTTCCAGATGGACAACCAGGGCCGCGTCGTCACCGCCGAAGGCAACCTGGTGCAGCCGACCATTACCATCCCGGCCAACTCGACCGGGCTGACCATCAACCAGCAGGGCCAAGTATCGGTGACTTTGCCCGGATCGAGCTCGTCGAGCATCCTCGGCCAGTTCACGCTGACGACTTTTATCAACGACGCCGGCTTGCAGGCGAACGGCGACAATCTGTTCGTCTCGACGCCGGCCTCGGGCACGCCGCAGGACGGCACGCCCGGTATCAACGGCGCCGGCACGCTGCTGCAAGGCAGTCTCGAACAGTCGAACGTCTCCGCGGTGACCGAAATCTCCAACCTGATCGCGGCGCAACGCGCCTATGAGATGAATTCAAAGGTCATCACCGCCGCCGACGAGATGCTGCAAACGACTTCGCAACTGATGCGCTGAGAAGGACCCTTTCGATGATCCGTCCCCTCATCCGTTCACTCGCCGCCGCGCTCTTGTTCGCCGGGCTGCTGGCGCATCCGGCCGCCGCGCAGAACGCGATGCCTGCGTTGCGCGCCAGCGCCACCGTGACCGGCGACATGGTGCGGATCGGCGATCTCGTCGAGAACGCCGGGCCGGTCGCCGACGTGCCGGTCTTCCGCGCCCCCGACCTCGGCACCCGCGGCACCGTGCCGACCGAACGCGTGGTCGAGGCGATCCGGCCGCATCAGCTCATCGGCATCGATACGCGCGGCTTGAGCGAAGTAGTGGTCACCCGCGCCACGCGCGCGATTGCGCCCGCGGACATTTCCGCGCGTGTCGCAAAAGCGCTGGAGGGCCAATACGGCTTGGGCGAGGCGCGCAACATTCTGGTCGAGTTCGACCGCGAGCCGCGCACGCTTAACGTCGAGCCGGCCGCAAGCGGCGACCTGGAGGTCGTCGCGCTCGCCTACAATCAGCACACCACCCGGTTCGATGTGACGCTCGATTTGCCGTCGAGCGCGGCATTGCGCCGGCAAGACACCCGTTTCACCGGCACCGCGATCGAGACGATCAATGCGGTTACGGTCGACCATCCAGTCGAGCGCGGGGAGGTGCTCAAAGCCTCCGACCTCGCGATCGCGCGCCGGCCGAAAGCGGAAGGCACCGCCATCATCGACATGCGGGCCGCAGCCGGGCTGGCCGCGCGCCATCAATTGCGCCCCGGCCAGCCTCTGCACGAAGCCGATCTGATGAAGCCCATCATCGTGCAGCGCAACGACACGGTAACGATCGTCTATCAGGCGCCCGGCATCTCGCTGACGTTGCGCGGCCAGGCGCAGGACGCCGGCGCGCTCGGCGACACGATCAGCGTCGCCAACGTGCAATCAAAACGCATCGTGCAGGGCATCGTGACCGGCCCGGGCCGCGTTACCGTGATCGCCGCGCCGACCCATTTTGTCGAGAGCGCGCCGCCGCCGGCAGCCGAGCCGGCAAGCCCCGCCGCGTTGGAGAAACCGCAACACGAACGTAGCGTCGAGTAACTACGAGTGAGGTAGATTGTGAAATCCACTACGCGTACCCGGCTCGCGCGCTCGCTGCTCAGCACCTGTGCGCTGGCCTCGTTGCTGACCGGCTGCGCCGCGCTCGGCGACCGGATCAGACAGCTCGGCGAGCCGACGGCGTTGTCGCCGATCGACAATCCGACCGCCAAACCCGGCTACAAGCCGGTGCAGATGCCGATGCCGGTGGCGCAGCCGGCCTCATACAACCCCAATTCGCTCTGGCGCAACGGTTCGCGCGCGTTCTTCAACGATCAGCGCGCACATCAGGTCGGCGACATTCTGACCGTCAAGGTCAACATCAACGACACCGCGCAATTCCAGGATCAGACCCAGCTCAACCGCACCAGCACCGAAGATTCGGAAATCACCAACTTCATCGGCGCCAATACGCTCGGCGCCAGCGCCGCCAAGGCGATCCTGCCCGGCTCGATTTTGACCGCCAACGGCAACACGCAGATGAACGGCCAGGGCACCATCAACCGCAACGACCAATTGCTGACCAACGTCGCCGCCGTGGTCACGCAATTGCTGCCGAACGGAAACATGGTGATCGAGGGCAAGCAGGAAATCCGGCTCAACAACGAGGTGCGGGAGCTAATCATCGCCGGCGTGGTGCGCCCCGAGGACATCGAGAGCGACAACGCCATCGAACTGCCGAAGATCGCGGAAGCGCGCGTCGCCTATGGCGGCCGCGGCACGCTCACCAACATTCAGACCGAGCGGTGGGGCCAGCAAGCAGTCGACGTGATCTTGCCGTTCTGATCTCCCCGGAGTCCCTCGTTACGCGAAGGCTCCGAAAAGCGCGGCCTCCGGCAGCTCCCCGCCGGAGGCCGCGAGCTTTTTGCAAACCCTCCGCTCCTAGCGGCCTACAGCAGAGCGAAGATCAGCTTACGCCGCCTTGCCCAAGCCGGCGCCGATCTGCGCCACGCTTTGCCGCAATATCTCCACGACTCCATCCCAGTCGCCGAAGCGCGGCTGCCGGTAAAGGCGCGCGCTGTGGTACCAAGGACTGTCGGTGCGCTCGCGCAGCCAGCGGAAATCGGCAGCGAACGGCAGCAGCAGGAGCAGCGGCTTGCCGATTGCGCCGGCCAAATGCGCCACCGCGGTATCGACCGAGATCACCGCGTCGAGGCAGGCGATCGCTGCGGCAGTGTCGGCGAAATCGGTGAATTGCGAACCGATGTGAAGCACGTCGTGGCGGCTCACCAGCAAGGCGGCATCTTCGTCCCGAACTTCATGCTGCAGGCTGACAAAGGTTACATCCGCCTGCTCCAGGAGCGGAATGAGCGTTGCGAGGCGCAGCGAACGGTTGAGGTCGTTGTCGTGCGAGCGCTCGCCGGACCAGACGAGACCGATCAGCGGCCGGCGGCGCGGCAGGCGCGCCCGCCACGAAGCAACCTCGGCGTCGCCGGGCGCAACATAAGGAACATCCGCCGGAATGGTGTCGAGCGTGGTAGCGCAAGCAAGCGGCAGGCTCATGAGCGGGCAATGAAAATCGTAACGCGGCAGCGGCGCTTTGCGCGCGACCACCGCCGTGGCGCCAGGCATGCCCGACAGCAAGCGCACCAGCTCGCGCTGCACTTCGAGCACGACGGTGGCGCCGCGCGCGGCCAACAGCGGGCCATAGCGTGCGAACTGGATGGTGTCGCCGAGCCCCTGTTCGGCGTGGAGAAGAATGGTCTTGCCTTCGACCGGTTCCACGCCGAGCCATAGCGGAGCGCCGAAGTCGCGGTGCTGCCGCGCAAGCCAGCCGATCTGCCAGCGCGACTCATAGGCGCGCCAGCCGGCGGCGAAATCGCCGAGGGTCAATCGCGCGACCGCCTCGACAAACCGCGCATGAGCGAAATGCGGCGCGTGCGCGAGCGCGCGCTGCGCGCAGAGTAACGCCTCGTCTGGGCGGTCGAGCCGCCGCAGCGCCGCCGCCCGGTTGGCGAGAAGCCGTGCACTCTCCGGCGCCAAAGTCAGCGCGCGGTCGTAAGCGGCCAGCGCCTCCTCAACCCGATTGAGTCGAAGCAGCGCATTGCCGCGATTGCCGAGCGCATCGCAGTGATCGGGCGTGAGCGCCAGCACGCGCTGGAAACTTGCCAGCGCTTGACCCGCGCGCTGAAGTTTGAGCAGCGTCACACCGCGCCCGTTGAGAAGCTCAGCGTCGTCCGGCGCAAGGCGCAGCCCCTCGTCGTAGCTGACCAGCGCCCGTTGCCAGTCGCCGAGCGCATGAAAGATCAATCCTAGGCCAGCGAAACCGTCGGCGCGGGAGATATCGCTTTTCAGCGCTTGCTGAGTCAGCGCGAGCGCGGCGTCGAGCCGTCCGCGCCGATAGTTGATCCGGCCGAGGCCAAGGAGCGAGTCGTAATGACCGGGCTTATGCTCGAGCACCGCGCTGTAGGCCCGCTCGGCCTTGTTCCACTCGCCAGCTTCGCTGGCGCGCTCGGCTCGCCGCAGCAGGCGCGAAAGGTTCGGTTCTAACTGTTGCGATGAGCCAAGCATTCGTAGCGCGCGCCAGTTTCGGCCGCTCATTCCTGCGGCAGGCCTGCGTTCGTTAACGAATGGTGAAGGAGGATGGTGAAAAAAGACTTAAAGCACGACGCCGGCGAGCCGGGCGATTACGTCTCTTGCAAGGCATCGAGGCGTCTTTGCAGGATGGCGACGTCGCGTTCGAGCTTGGCCAGCCGCTCGGCAACGGCGGGATTTTCGCCGCCCGGCTCGGAGCGCTCCTTTGTAGCCTCCTCCGGCGTCCAGCTGATTCCGAGGTTGCTGCCCCGACGCCATTCGACGCGCGCGTGAAAATATTCGTGCCGGTTCGGAATGTAGAGTTCGAACGCGTCCGGCAGCGTCACGTTCTCGGAGAATTCAAGGCGCGCGCCGTTGGCCGTGATGTCCCGCACGATGCATTCCATGCTGGACAGCCGGTTGTTGAAATAGATGCGCCCCTTGATCAGGGTCCGCTGGCGGACCAGCGCGCGGCGTTCTTTCATCGGCCTGAAGCTCCTGCCGCTCCAGATAATGCGCGCTCGATAAAATTCGACGATCCGCCCCGCGAGTTTGAAATGTATTTGACCGGCGCGGTTTACAAAACCTGAACGAAAAGCAAGCTGGCGCCGACGCGAGATTGTCACCGCTCCGGCGACGTTGGCCGGCCTTATTCCTCGCGGTAAACGCGTTCGCGGCGCTCGTGCCGCTCCTGCGCCTCGATCGACAGCGTGGCGATCGGACGGGCTTCCAGGCGCTTGAGCGAGATCGGCTCGCCGGTTTCCTCGCAATAGCCGTAGGTGCCGTCCTCGATGCGCTGCAGGGCGGCGTCGATCTTGGCGATCAGCTTGCGCTGGCGGTCGCGGGCGCGCAGCTCGATGGCGCGGTCAGTTTCCGAGGAAGCACGGTCGGCAAGGTCGGGATGGTTGGTGTTGTCGTCCTGGAGGTGCTGGAGCGTCTCCTTCGCCTCCTTGAGGATATCCTCCCGCCACTCAAGCAGCCTGATGCGGAAATACTCCCGCTGGCGCTCGTTCATGAACGGTTCACGGTCCGTCGGCCGGTAGATCTTGTCGAAGGGCCGGATGCTTTTGCCGTTCTTATGTAACGTCTCGTCGGGTCGACCGTTCTTGCTTTTGACCGACTGCATGGACTGCTTGTCCCCTACTCTGCGCAACGCTGGCGCCACGTCCTCCCGGAAGCGGCGCTCGTATAGCGCGGGTCCGTGACGCTGACAATAACGATGATGGAACCGGTTACCGGCGGGGGTTTTTTGCCTGATCTGACGCCGGCGGGGGTCAGTTCATGCCGGCTTTGGCCAGTTCCACGGCCACCCGTAGGTCGATTTCGCTCAAGACCTGGTCGAGCCTTTCGTCGCCGGAGCTATCCTTGAGGTCGGCGGCGACCGCCTTAAGCCGTAGCAGCGTGGACTGGCCGAGGGTGCCGGAGAGGAGGCCAAGCTTAAGCTCGTCAAGCGCGTCGAGCGCCCGGCCGCCATGTTTGACCGCGCGGCGGCGGCGCTCCAGCGGGTCTTCGATGCCTTGCAGCGCAATCAGTGCGTCGATGCCGCCAAGGGTCCGAAGCGCGACCGCCGCGCTTTGGGCCTGCGGCGTCTCGGGTTCGGAAAGCGCGAAGGTGCCGCCGGCTGGCCGCCGTGCCGCCGCCGGTGTGGAGACCAGGGCCGTGCCGTTCGGTCCGTTGACGCGCATAAAGGGAACTTGGGCTCTTATGGTTAATGGGCGGTAAAACAATGCCTACGGAAGGCGGCAACAATTGCCGCAAACCGGCAGGGAATGCTCACGCCAAACCGCCTCCCGCCTCAGGTCAGATCAAAATATTGGCTTAAGTTCATAGACTTACGAAGCCTGCGCGGTCTGGCACGCCTCTCGCAAAGAGGTAGCCGTCCGACCTCTTGGGGAGCAGGAGATGCATAGGACGATTCGTCCCGCGCTGGTCGCGCTGGCGGTTTTGACGTGCGCGATGTCGACGGCGACGGCGACCTCGCGCATCAAGGATCTCGCCAGTATCGAGGGCATCCGGCAGAACCAGCTGATCGGTTACGGCCTCGTCGTCGGGCTTAACGGCACCGGCGACACGCTCAACAATTCGCCGTTCACCAAGCAATCGCTGCAAGGCATGCTGGAGCGGCTCGGCGTCAATATCCGCGGCCAGCAAATCCGCACCGGCAACGTGGCCGCCGTCATGGTCACGGCCAACCTGCCACCGTTTGCCACCCAGGGCACCCGCATCGACGTTACCGCTTCGGCTTTGGGCGACGCCAAAAGCCTGCTTGGCGGCACGCTTCTGGTGACGCCACTCCTCGGCGCCGATGGCAACGTCTATGCGGTCGCGCAAGGCTCGCTCGCCATCGGTGGTTTTCAGGTCGAGGGCGAAGCTGCGAAGGTGACGCGCGGCGTGCCGACCGTTGGCCGGTTGCCGAACGGCGCTATCATCGAGCGCGAGATCGAGTTCTCGCTGGCCGCCCTCATCCATTTGCGGCTGTCGCTGCGCAATGCCGACTTCACCACCGCCAAGCGGATCGCCATCGCGGTCAATGACTATATCGGCTCGCCGGTGGCCGAGCCGCTCGATCCGTCGACCGTCCAGCTCACGCTGCCGCAGAAATTCCCGCAGAACCTCGTCGCCATGCTCACCGAGATCGAGCAATTGCAGGTCGAGCCGGACGAAGCGGCGAAGATCGTGATCGACGAGCGCTCCGGCGTCATCGTCATCGGCCGCGACGTGCGCGTGTCGACGGTGGCCGTGGCGCAAGGCAACCTCACCGTCACGATCTCGGAATCGCCGCAGGTCAGCCAACCGGCGTCGCTGTCGCGCGGCAAGACCGTGGTTGTGCCGCGCACCCATGTCGGCGTGGTCGAGGAAGGCAAGAAACTCGCGCTGGTGCAGGAGGGCGTCTCGCTGCAGCAGATTGTCGACGGCTTGAACGCGCTCGGCATCGGGCCGCGCGACATGATCTCCATTTTGCAGGCGATCAAAGCCGCCGGCGCCATCCAGGCCGACATCGAGGTGATGTGATGAACACCGCCGCCGCAGCCACGCTCGGCCAGACCATCGGCGCAATCGGCGACGCGCAGGCCGCGCAGGCGGCGGCAGCGCTCAAGCTCAAAGACAAGGCCAAGTCGGCCGCACAGCAATTCGAGGCGATATTTCTCAATACGATGTTCCAGCAGATGTATACCGGCTTGGACGGCGATGGGCCGTTCGGCGGCAGCGGCGCGCTCAAAGTGTGGCGGTCAATGCTGACCGATCAATACGCCAGGACCTTCGCGCAGAACGGCGGCATCGGGATTGCGTCGCATGTCTACGACGCGTTGCTCAAGCAGCAGGGATTGAAGGCGTCATGAGCGCGATCACGACCAGCGGTGAAGCAGAAGCGGCGATCGCACAGGTGGCCGACCTAATTGACAAGCTGCGCGACGTCGTGGAGCAGGAAACGGCGCTGGTACACGCCGGCAAGATCCGCAAGGCCGCCGCGCTCGGACCGGCTAAGAGCGAACTCGCCGGCAAGCTTTTCTCCGCCGCCGAACCGCTCAAGGCGAATGCGAAATTTCTGTTGCGCGCCGCCCCGGCAGCGGCCGTCGCGCTGCAACGCGTGCAGGAGACGTTCCGAGCCGTACTGCAAAAGAACATGATCGTGCTGGCGACCTCGCACGCGGTGTCGGAAGGGATTGTGCGCCGCCTCTCCGGCGATCTCGCGCGCAAGGCCGCGCCGCAGGTTTACGGCGCGACCGGCCGCACCACTGCGCCAAATCCGAAGCACGGCAAACCGCTCGCGATCAGCAAGGTGCTGTAGTCAGCGTTTGACCGGCTGGCGCGCCAGCTCGGCGAGCTCCGCCTGCAAGCGTTCGAGCACATCGTCCCACGCGCCGATCACGGCCTGCCGGAACAACCGCATGCTCGGATACCAGGGGCTGTCGGTGCAGTCGAGCAGCCAGCGCCAATCCGGCGAGAACGGCACCATGAGCGCAACCGCCTTGCCCATGGCGCCGGCAAGATGCGCGACCGAGGTGTCGACCGTGACGATGAGGTCGAGCATGGCGACGACGGCAGCGGTGTCGGAGAAGTCGGCGAACTCCCGGCCGAGCTGTAGGACGCCATGATCGTTCAGGAGCGCCGCATCGGCCTCGCTGACTTCCTTTTGCACGCTGACGAAATCGAGTCCAGGCACGGAAAACACTTCGGCCAGGCGCGGAAGCGGTATCGAGCGGTTGTGATCGTTCAGGTGGACGGGATTGCCGGCCCAGCACAGGCCAACCCGCAAACGTCCATTGCCGGGCAGGCGCTGCCGCCAGGCGGCGACACGATCGGCATGCGGCTGCAGATAGGGGATCTTCGCCGGGATATTGGCGAGATCGGTGGCAAATCCGAGCGGCACGCTGAGCATCGGGCAGTAAAGATCGAAATCCGGCACCGACGCGCCTTCTGCCAGTACCATCGCCACGCCGGGCAAGGTCGTTGCCAGCGCCGTCAAAGGCCGCTGCACGCCCAAGATCACCTTGGCGCCGAGATCGGCCACCATCGGCGCGTAGCGCATGAACTGAATGGTATCGCCAAGACCCTGCTCGGCGAGCAGCAGTACGGTCTTGCCGCGCAAATCCCGTTCTCCGCGCCACATCGGCTGCGCAAATTCGCGCCAGCTCGCGGCGACGTCCTTCTTCTTCCAGCGGTATTCGTATTGTTTCCAGCCATGCGCAAAATCGCCAAGACAGAGCCGCGTCACCGCTGCATTGAAGTGCGCCTCGGGATTATCCGGCTGGAGCGCGATGACCTCGGCGTAATCGGCCAGAGCCTCTTGCATTCGCGTCAGCCCGACCAGGGTGTTGCCGCGATTAAGAAGCGCGCTGGGCAGCTTCGAGTCGATTGCAAGCGCCCGCTCGTGGGTCGCGAGCGCCTCCTCGAAGCGGCTTAAGAGCGTGAGCGCGACGCCGCGGGCGGTCAGCCCAATGGCGTGATCAGCGTCGAGCGCCAACGCCGCATCGTAACTTGCAAGCGCATCGGCCGGGCGCTTGAGCTTGATCAGCACATTGCCGCGATTGACCAACGCCGAGACGCTGCCGGGCTCGCCGGCGAGCACCTTGTCGAAGCTTGCCAGTGCTTCATCGAAGCGATCGAGCTCCATCAGCGCCGTTCCGCGATTGGTCTCGATGTCGGCGCGATCCGGCGCCGCGGCCAGCGCGGCGTCGTAGCTCGCCAGCGCTTCGCGGTAGCGCTTGAGCTTGCCCAGGACGACGCCGCGGGTGTTGCGGGCGTCGACGTGCTCGGGGTCGATGCTCAGGATCTTGTCGCAGTCGGCAAGCGCTTCATCGAGCGAATTCAGATCGGACAACGCGGCCGCGCAATTGTGCAGCACGCTGAGGTGATGCGGCTCGATCGCCAGCGCGCGGTCATAATAGGCAACCGCCTCGGCCGGCCTTCTGAGGCTAACCAACGCCAGCCCCATATTGTTGAGCGCATCGACCCGCCGCGGCTCGAGCGCAAGCGCCGCCGCAAAGCTTGCCGCAGCCTGGTCGCAGCGGTTGAGCGCGATGAGGGCATTACCACGGTTGTAGTGCGCGTCGGGGTAGTCCGGCCGCTCGGTGAGCGCGCGCTCGCAGCTTTCCAGCGCCTCGTCGGCCCTGCCCATTTCGAGCAGCACCACGCTGCGGTTGTTGAGGGCTTCGGCGTGGCCCGGTTCGACCGCGAGCGCGGCATTGTAGGAGGCCAACGCCGCCTCATGCATCTTGAGCGCGAACAGCGCATCGCCACGCCGGTTCAGAGCCGGAAGATATTTCGGCCGCAGCATCAGCACCGCGTCGTAGTCGGCGAGCGCATCCGCGTGCCGGTCGAGCGCGGCCAGCGTGTTGGCCCGCTTAAGGCGCGCCTCGACGTAGCCGGGCGCGAGCGTCAGCGCGCGATTGTAACTTGCCAGCGCCTCGGCGTGGCGGCCGAGCCCGCTGAGCGCATTGCCTCGATTGTAATGGGCCCCGGAGTCGTTGCCGCGCAGTGCCAGCACCCGGTCGAAGTTCGTCAACGCTTCCTGATGGCGCTTGAGCGTCTCCAGAATGATCCCGTAATTCGTCAGCGCGTCGGCCGAGCCAGGCTGCGCCTTGAGCGCGGCCGCCACCAGCCGCAGACCTTCAACCGAATGGCCCTGCTGGTGGTTCAGCACGCCGCTCAAATGCAAAGCGTCGAAGTTCTTGGGATCGCTGGCGAGGACGGACTCGTAGATTTGCCCGGCTTCCCGCAGGCAGCCCTGTTGGTGCAGCGCCAGCCCCCGCTGAATGGACTGCGCCGCGTCCGCGCGCTGCACCGTTGCCTGCTTGCCCATGCGTGCCCCGCACGAACCAGCCGAAAGTCGCCGGTGCCTGCGCGGTCGCAGGGTCGGCCAAGATGGTTAATGAAGGGTTGAAGCGCCACACCTGAACACCCGCTATTAACCCTGCGCTGGCATCAAGGAAACGGCGGCGCCGAAGGTTCAAACCGTGACCATCCAGAGTGTTTCGTTCTACCAGCAGGATCTGAATTACTGGCAGCAGGCGCAAGCCCAAAGCCAGGCGGAAGCCGCCGACAATGCGCTCATCAATGTGATGGGCCAGGCCGAGGTCAATCAGGCGAAAGGACTCGCCAGTATCGCCAACGGGACCGCGTTGAAGCGCGTCAACTCCGAGTTGACGGCCGCGGTGCAAAACGCGCTGAATCCGTTGGGCACATCATCGTCCTCCTCGACATCGACTAATGCGCCCGCCTCGCCGTCGAGCGCTGCGCCTTCAACACCGACGCCGGCGACCGGAACCGGTACGGTGCCGCTGACGACGAATACTCCGCTTTCGACGCTTGGATTTCTCGGCGGCGGCACGTTCAGCGTCGATGACGGCACCAACATTACGAACTACACCTCTACCGGAGACGATACGGTCGCCGACCTGATCAACGCCATCAATTCCGGGCCGGCTTTCGTAACCGCTTCGATCAACAGCAGCGGCAAGCTCGTCATCACCGCGAGAAACACCAAGGATATTGTCACCGTCCAGGGCAGTGGCAACGACGCCGCCGCTCTCGGCTTCGGCGTCGGCAATATCAGTTTTACGCCGAAAGCGCCCTCCTCCACCGCATCGGGCTCATCGACGGCATCAAGTTCATCGACGGCCGCGGCCTCGAATGGCACAAGTACGTCGCCCAAGACTGCATCCAGCGGCTCGTCAACAAGCACGACGGTTTCGTCCGTTGCTCAGGAATTATCGAGCAGCGCGGCGTCCATCTTGAGCGCGAGCGGCGTGAGCGGAACCCTGGTCGATATGCTGGCGTGACCGGGCGTCAAGCGTCAGCAGCGGCGAACTGCGTGGAAAGATCGCCGCAAAACGTCATCGGACCGACGTGCGAGAGCTTGCTGTCGAGGTCCGCCCAGATCTCGCCGCCCATATCGGTCCAGCGTTTGCAGAAAGCGAAATCCTCGCTCAGGTAGGTGCCGTCCCCGGCAATCATGCATTCGAACAGCGCGTACCGGTTGTCGCTGGTAGCCGCCGCATCGACCGAATGGTCACGCTTGAATTGCAGTTGCGGATAGTTCGCGCACATTCGCTCGACGGCGCTGCGCCGGATCATCAGAAAACCGGTGCCGGCATAGCGGACTTTGACGAAACTGCCGCTTTGCGTCACCGCGCCCGGATCGTCGACCTCGAAGACGTACTTCATCGACGCCGCAGCAGGATTGGGTCGCGCCGTCGCGAGGCTCGATTTCACCCTGTCCCAGTCGATCCGCTTGATCGGATAGACCGCCGCGCACATCTCGGCGCCGCATTCGATCAAGCGCATGACCTGCTCCGGCTCGAAGCCGACATCGGCATCGACGAACAGGAGGTGCGTGGCGGCCGCGTCATCGAGGAATTGCGCAATCAGGCTTGCGCGCGCTCGCGTGATCAGCGCATCGCCATCCTTAAACAGGATCTTGAGGCTCAAATCGCGGTAGCCGGCCGCCCGTCTTTGCAGTTTGAACAGCGACGCGGCGTAGAGCACGGAAATCTGACCGCCGAAGCAAGGCGTCGCGATGACGAGATTGACCGGCGAAGGTGCAACGACCGCCGGGGCCGCATTTGCTGGAGAAGTGCCGTGCATCGATCGCGCCCATAACTTTGCAATTGTGGTTAACCAATTGCCAACATGAATGGGTTAAAGGCGGATTAATCGGGGACGGAAAAGCCGGTGAATCAAGCGAAAGATTGGCAGCCGTGCATATCGAAGATCACGGCGCCGGCTTGAACGACGTCTGGCAGTGCGCCGTATCCACGCCGGCCCTACGTAGATTTACGCGTCTTTAAACGAAATGGGGCAAACCTTCGGCAGCCGATCGAAAAGATCGGAAGACGCACTCGCTGGTACGGCTCGTACTGCAAGTGCAAGCCAGTACGGCCTGTAACCAGAAGGGTAAGTACCATGTCTGATATCACTTTGAGCTCGGGCATTCGGCAGAACCTGCTGTCCTTGCAGCAGACGGCTTCCGATTTGACCACCACCCAGGAAGCGCTTGCCACCGGCAAGTCGGTCAATTCCGCTGCCGACAATCCGAGCGCCTATTTCACCTCGCAGAACCTGACCAACACCGCCAATTCGCTCAGCGCCTTGCTCGACCAGATCGGTCAAGGCCAGCAGACGATTGACGCGGCCACCAACGGTCTCACCGGCATCACAAGCCTGCTGCAACAGGCGTTGTCGACGGTGCAGCAGGCCCAGCAGGCCAGCCAGACCGCGGGTGCAACCACCGGCACGGTCAGCATCGCCTCCAGCGGCAGCTTGTTGCCCGCTTCGGCCGACACGCTGACGATCGCCGTCGGCGGCACCACCTACAGCGTCTCGATCGCCGCCAGCTCGACGCTGAGCCAGATCGAGACCGATATCAACGGCACCACCGGGCTCGGCAGCTCGGGCGCGTTGACCGCAACCGACAACGGTTCGGGCAAGCTCGTCCTGACCGCCAACTCCGGCTCCACCAGCTTCACGTTAGGCGGCTCGGGGGCGACAGACCTTGGTCTGAGCACCACTGCGGTGTTTGGCACAAGCTCTGCACGTACCACCCTGCAGACCAACTACAACGGGCTGTTGGCGCAGATCACCCAATTGGCCGGGGACTCCGGCTACAACGGCGTGAACTTGTTGGGTGGCAACAACCTGACGATCGACTTCAACCCGACCGGCACCAGCTCGCTGACCATCGACGGCGTGAGCTTCAATGCCTCGGGTCTCAGCCTGGCGACCATCAGCGGCTCCGGCTTCGGATCCTTCCAGGACAACTCGGCCACCGGCCTCAGCGCCCTCGTGACCGACCTCAACAACGCGATCACCACGGTGCAGACCCAGACCGAAACGTTTGGCACCAACTCGGGCGTCATCGGCACTCGTCAGACGTTCGAGACCAACATGATCAACACCCTGCAGACCGGCGCCAGCAATCTCGTTGTCGCCGACCAGAACCAGGAAAGCGCCGACCTGCTCACCGAGCAGACCCAGCAACAGCTGGAAATCTCGGCGCTGTCCATCGCCAATCAGGCCAACCAGTCGGTGCTTAAGCTGTTCAGCTAACCCCTTCCTGAACAGGCCTTTGGCAAAAGGCGGCGGGGCGGAAACGCCCCGCCACTTTCTTTTTCGGCCAACGCTATCCCGGTTCAACTGTTCGCAATCCGCTACGCAATCTTAACAAGCGCGCTGTACAAACCCTTAAGAACAGAGCGTAAGTTCAAGTAGAGTTCACGACATGCACTATGCGAGTAAGGCCTACGCCAAGGTCGCGAAGGAAGTGGCGGCGCCGCGCGAACTGGAAGCAACCTTGCTGCTGAAAGCCGCGGCAAAATTGCAGGCTGTTCACGACTCCTGGCGGGACAAGCCGGCCGGGCTGCACGATGCGATCATGTACAATCGCCGGCTCTGGTCGGTACTCCTCGACGCGGTGCAGCACGAGGGCAACAAGTTGCCGATCACGATCCGCGACAATCTCACCAAGCTCGGGGCTTTCGTTCTGGGCGAGACATTCGCGCTGATGACCAACCCGAAGCCGGACCACCTGCAATCCATCATCAAGATCAATCGTGGCATCGCCGCCGGTCTGCAGCGCAAGAATTAGCGATTAAGACTGTGATCAGCCGCTGGCCGGCGCGAGGTAATTGACCAGGCTCATTTGAGCGAGCCGCGCGGTGACCGACATCGACGCCGACAGATTGTTCTGCAGCGTCAAAATATCCTCGCCGATCTGGTTCTGATTGACGCCCTCGATGCCCTGCAGCAGATCCTGCAGGGTATTCTGCGTCTGCGTATTCAGCGTGGTTGCGTTGCTGATACTGCTCTGCGCGTTGGCCAGATTGGCGGCAATGTCGTCGACCGTTTGCGTGCCGGATGGGCCACTGAGATTCTGCTGCACGCTGTGGCAGAGCGCCTGATAGCTCGCTTGCGCATTCGGATCGCTTGCCGAATAGCTCGTGGCAGCGAGCACGGCGACATTGGCAAGCAGCGAGGTGATGCCTGGCTCGGTCGCCCGCATACCGTAGGCGACCGTCATCGACGGGCTGACCTGCGCCAGGGCGGTTTGCAGGGCCGGCGTCGAGCCGTTTTCGCCGGTGTACCAAAGCACCGTGTTGGCCGATGTACCGTCCGTAAGCGACGTCGCCGTCGCCGGCGTGCCGGAGATCACTTGCGGCGGGTCCGAGAAGAAATTATTGGCGGCGGCGATAGCGGAAGCGGCCGGCAGCGCGGTCTGCGCCAGATTGCCGATAGCGGTAGTCAGCGCGGTTTGCAGATTGGCGGCGGTGTCGGCGGCCGTGGCACCGATCGTGAACTGGTCGGCGCCCGGCGGCGAAGCGGTGGTTGCCTGCAGCGTAATCGTCTGGCTCGAACCGTCGGGCAAAGTGAGATCGAGCGTGACGGTGTCGCCGGCATTTGCATTGGAGGTCAGACCGACCGAGACCAACGGCGGCGATCCGGACGGGCCGCTGACGCTCGCGCCGGCGATGGTCGAGCTGATGCCCGCGAGCTGGAAGCCGAACGGCGAGTTCGCGTTTTCCTGGCTGACCGAGACGGTCGAACCGGAGAGCGTCGGGCTGTTCAGCCGGCCGAGGCCGTTGGCGCCCTGGTCGGCTTGCAGTCGCGCCGCTATCACCTGGGTGAGACCGGCCTGCGAGCCGGTGCCGTCGAGAATGGCGCTGGTCGAGGCCACAGAGGGATCGTTCACGGCGCTCCCGGAGAACAGATAATTGCCCCCGACCTGGGTGTTGAGCAGCGAAAGGATTTGGTCGAGATAGCTCGCGGCATCGGTCTGTGTCGCCGTTTGGCCGTTATTGTCGAGGGTGAACGCGCCCTGCTGACTGATCGTTTGCTGGACGTCGCTGCCGACGCTGCTCATCTGATTGAGCACCGACTGGGCGACGCTCAGCGTCGTGCCGACGGTATTAGCAGTGTTGCTGTAGCCGCTGATCGCCGCCAGCTGCGCGCTTAATTGCAGAGCTAGTCCGGCCTGCGACCCGAGCCCGGAATAGGTGGTGGCGGCGTCGCCGGTGCCCAGCTGCTGGCTCAGCGTGTTGAGCTGGGTCATCATATTGTTCTGGGCCAGCAGGTTGCTGGCGGTGATCGAACCGGGTCCGGTAATACTCATTACGACACCGTTTGCAGCAAGGTCGCCATCAGCTGCTGGATGGTGGTCATCACGCGGGCGTTGGCGCCATAGGCGTTTTGCAGAGCAATTAGATTCGACATCTCAGTGTCGATGTTGACGCCGGTCTCGTCGTTGTAGCGCTGCTGAAGGGCGCTCACGACGGTGTCCTGCCCCTGTTGCAGATTGGTGGCTGCATTCGCCGCCTGGCTCTGCTGACTCACAACCTGGCTCAGATAGTCCGAGAGGGTGCCGCTATAGGGCTGTGCGGCGCTGCCGACGCCCGTGGCGGGCGAATAGGTCAGCGACGTATTGGTCAATTGGTTGAGAATGAATGTCGGCCGCGTCGGGTCGCCGGTCGATGTATTCGACGAATAGAGGACGAGGCTCGACGGCGAAGCGACCAGCGCGGGGTTGACTTCGATGCTGCCGGCAAGGCCCGTGGTCTGCGAGCCGGTCGAGGTAATGGCTCCGGTGATCGGCGCGCTGCCGTCGGTGAACAGCGCAAGCTGCGCGTCGCCGCTGGTGAGTGAAGTGACGGTCGAAGTTGCCGACAGCGAATTCACCGTGTTGCCGCTGCCGCTATTGAGCACCTGAAGCACGGTTCCGGACGGGTTGGAGAATTGCAGGTTTGAGCCGAATGCAGCGTTGAGCTGGGCGACGACCGAGTTCATGCCGCCGGAGAAATTGATACCGATGACCTGATTGCCGGAGCCGGGCGGCGACGTTTGCATCGGCAGTGTACCGCCAGCGCCGAGCGACACGATGTTGACGGTATGCTGGACGTTGCCGGAATCCGTGTAGGTGAGCGCAACCGAATTGCCCGGCAACAGGGAGCCGACGTCGACGCTGTATCCGGACTGCAAGCCCGCCGTGACGGGCGTGCCGCTGGTGATCTGGTTCGAAAGCGCCTGCGACATCTGGTTGGCGAATTCATCGAGCTGATTTTGCGCTTGGGGCAGTATCGAGTCGCGCATCTGGAGATAAGCGCCGAGCTCGCCCGACTGGATCGCGTTGGTCGCGATCAGATCGGTCGAGGCGCCGGACGGCGAGACGAGCGTGATCGTGCCGGCTGCGTCCTGGCTCTGATCGGCGCTCCACAACGAGGTCGCCGTGAGCGTGCCGGCATTGTCGAAATTGAGCTGCGAGGCTTGCGATCCGGTCACCAATTGCTGGCCGGTGCTGGTGAAGACGGAAATCTGGTTGTCGGGATTTTGGACGACGTTGACGTTCATCATCTGCGTGAGCTGGGTGATGTCCTGGTCACGCTGGTCCTCAAGCGCCGCAGCGGCGCTGTCTTCCGCGGGATTGTCTTCGAGCTGCTGATTGATCTGCGCGATCTGCTGCAACGCCGTGTTCACCGTCGTGACGCCGCCGGCGATGCCCTGCTCGGCCTGCGTGCGCAGTTGCTGGATCGTGGTCGTCATCGAGTTCAGGCTTTGCGTTACGTTCTGGGCGGCAGCGACGACTTGCGTCTGCGCGGAATACGACCCCGGACTGCTCGCCAGGGTTTGCAACGCGGTGGTGAAATTGTCGTAGATCGCGTCAAACGAAGTCGCTGATCCCGGCGTGCCGTAGACCTGCTGAAGTTGCTGATAAATCTGTGCGCTCGTGTCCGCAAACGAGTCGCCGGATGTTTCAGTCCACAACTGGCCTTGCAGCAGGGTGTCGAGATTGCGATTGATCCCGTCGGTGTCGACGCTCGTACCGGGCTGGCCGGGCGTGGCGACTTCGACCTGATTGATGCGTTCGTCGACGTAGCCGGGGGTGTTGGCGTTCGCCACGTTCCCGGCGATCACCGAAAGGCCCTGCTGGGTGGCGTTCACGCCAGCCAAGGCGGCCGATAACGCCTGGGAAAGGCCCATTGCTCTAGCCGTCCGCGCGGCTTACCGGTTGCGCTCCGAAAAGCCGCTGCTCCTCACGCGATGAACTCACTGAATTACTTGCAGCAGGCTTTGGACCATCTGATCGGCGGTGGACATGACGCGGGCATTGGCCGAATAGGCCTGCTGCGCCACGATCAACTGACTGAACTGGGTGGCGATGTCGACGTTCGACGCTTCCAGCGAGCTGCCGGTGATGGTGCCGGTCGCGCCGTAGATCGGCGGACCTGAATCGACCGTGGCCGCATAAGCCTGGCCGGCCAGCGCCTGCAAGGCATTCTCGCCGTTGAACGTCGCCAGCGTGATATCTGCCAGCGGAATGGTCTGGCCGTTCGAGAATGTACCGGTGATCTGGTTTTGGGCGTCGACGGCGACCGACTGCAATTGTCCGGCGGCGAACCCGTTCTGCTGGAGCTGGCTTACCTGCGTCGTGCCACTCGAATCGGCGAACTGGGTAAGGCCGTTGGTGCCGAAATTGAGCTGAACGTTGCCGAGCGAGTCGCCGTTAACGGTCAAGTTCTGCAGCGTCAGACTCGAGATGGGCGGCGTAAGCTCGCCGCTGGAGTTGAAATTGAACACCGTGCCGACGTTCTGCCAGGCGGCTTCGTTGCCGGTCGCGTTCGAATTGGTTTGATAAAAGAGCTGCCATGAGCCCGCACTGGTCTGAGCCCAACGAAACTGAACGTTGACCGGGTTGCCTTCGGAATCGTAGGCGGTGATGGACCCCCCATCCACGGACTGGTTGGTAAAGGTCGAGGAGTCGTTGGCGATCACGGTGTCGTTGGCGGGAAATGCCTCGTCATTGTGAATGCCGAATTCCGACAACAGTGCGGTCGGGGTGCTGTCAAGCGAGATGTCATTGTTGGATGTCAGGGTCACGTTGCCGGTGGCCGTGTCGACGGTGCCCGTCAGGCCGCTGATACCCCCGATGGCGCTTTGCAGCTCGGCGAGCGTAGCGACCTGGCCGGCTCCCGAGTTGGTGCCAAACGTGATGGTCGTCGGAGTCCCGTTGACGGTGATTGTCATTGTGTCGCCTTGCGCGACAGCGCCTTGCGTTAACAGATTGGTCGGCTCGAACGAATTCGCGCCGGCGCCAAATCCGAGGTCGGCCGCGTCGGTGCCGGTCGCGGTGACGGTGATCGAGGCGGTACCCGTCGTACCGGTCAGGACCAGGCTGCCGTTGCTGCCGCCATCGCTGATGGTGGCGTGGACATCGGCGGTACCGCCATTGATGGCAGTCATCAGATCGCCGACGGTCGGGGCGGGCGGACCTGCCGGCACCGTGTAGACTGTCTGATTGGTGCCGTCGTTGATCGTAATCTGGTCGCCGGCGCTGATCCCCAGCGACGCCAGCGGCGTCGTGGTGTAGAGGCCGCCAACCGTGCCCGTGCCTTTCGCAACGGCATCCGGTTGCAGCGTAGCCCCGGTGCCGGTGATGACCGCCGCGGCCGGAGCGCCGGCGAGCGGATTGGCCTCGAAATCGGTCCCGACCAGCAAGCCCGAAGTCGGCGAGCTTGGCAGATTGGCCTGATATTGGATGGCGGTGGTGGCTTGGGCCGGCACGAAGTCGTTGCTGAACTGCAAGACCTGGGGCGAACTGCCAACCGGATTCCCGGTGGCTGCGTCGATCGGAATGCCCATGAGGTAGTAGCCGGCGCCGTTCACCAGATTTCCGTTTGAGTTGAGCTGGAAGTCGCCGGCACGCGTGTAGTCGCTGACGCCGCTGAAGACTGGCTCGTTGTCGGCCTGGCCGGTCGGCTTCGCCACCACGAACCAGCCGTCGCCGTTGATCGCCATATCGGTCGAAACGGACGTGCTCTGGATTGTCCCCTGCACTGTGTTGGTAGCGACGGAGCCGCCGGTGACGCCGCTCGACGTCTGTTGGCCCGCCGCGGCGGCGGAGACCAGATCCTCAAAGTTGGTGTCGGTTTCCTTGTAACCGGTGGTCTGCGAGTTGGCGATGTTGCCGGAAATGTTCTGTAGCGCAAACGACTGCGCCTGCAGACCCGCGACGGCGGTGGTCAATGCATCGAAAATACCCATGACTTGCTCTCCAACTCGGTCCTCAACCGACAACGGTGGCGCACAACAGGCGATCTTCCACCGCGCACGCGGCAACCGCAGCAAGCTGCGTGCCACTTAATTTATCCAGCTATTTCAATTTCTTAGTGGAATGGAGCGGCTATTACCCAGGATGGATGTGCCGCGTCAGCGGCAAAAACTGCCGGGGCTGGCGCGCGGATTTTTCCGACGCGAACGCGCGGTGCGAGCGCCTTGTGACCGGCAAGCGCGGCGTGCTTTATGTCCGCGACGGCACTCCAAAGGATCGGGCATGCGTTTTGAAGGCACGAGCGCTTACGTCGCGACCGACGACCTCAAAGTCGCGGTCAACGCGGCGATTTCCCTGGAGCGGCCGCTGCTGGTCAAAGGCGCGCCAGGGACCGGCAAAACGGTGCTCGCCATCGAGATCGCCAAGGCCCTCGGCGCTCCGCTCATCGAGTGGCACATCAAGTCGACCACCAAAGCGTTGCAGGGCCTGTATGAATATGACGCCGTGACGCGGCTGCGCGACAGCCAATTGGGCGACGCCCGCGTCAAGGACATCCGCAACTACATCAAGCGCGGCAAATTATGGGAGGCCTTCGTTGCCGACGAGCGGCCGGTGCTGCTAATCGACGAGATCGACAAGGCCGATATCGAGTTTCCCAACGATCTGTTGCAGGAGCTCGATCGCATGGAATTCTTCGTCTACGAAACCGGCGAGACGATCCATGCCCGGCGCCGCCCCATCGTCGTCATCACCTCGAACAACGAAAAGGAATTGCCCGACGCCTTCTTGCGCCGCTGTTTCTTTCATTACATCCGCTTTCCCGACGCCGACACCATGCGCGCGATCATCGAAGTGCATTTCCCCGGCATCAAGCATCGGTTGGTGGCGGAGGCACTGCGGCTTTTCTACGAGATCCGCGACGTACCCGGCATGAAGAAGAAGCCGTCGACTTCCGAACTGCTCGACTGGCTCAAGCTGCTGATGGTTGAGGATGTTTCGCCGGAAACGTTACGCGAGCGCGATCCGAAGAAGCTCATTCCGCCGCTGCACGGCGCGCTGATCAAGAGCGAGCAGGATGTGCACTTGTTTGAGCAGCTGGCGTTTATGTCGAGACGCGAAGGCCGCTGACGGACGAAGAGTCCTCACCACAACGGGTGCATACTGAATGAATAGGTGGCGCCCAATCCGAAGGTGAACTGGTTCGCCGACCCGCGCACCGTAACCAGCGGGGAATTGGCCGCCGACCCGGTAAGCCGCTCATACTCAAAAATGGCATGCGTCTGCCATTGCGGATTCCAAAAATACTCCAGCTGCGAGCCGGCACCGTATGAATAGAATCCGCCGCCGGCGTTGTAGGCTGGCAATCCCGACGCGGCGACCTGCGCCGCGCTGACGCTGAAATAAGGCGATATTGCATTGGCGGACTGCACCGCCAGTCGCGGACCGCCGGAGATTCGAAACTGCCCAATCGGCGCAATCGCATCCAGGTAAAGATCGCCGCTCTGACCTGTTTCGCCACCGACGCCTTGGCGCACCTCGGCGCGGATGCGCAGCCAAGGCACCGGAAAATACTGCGCGTATGCTCCCACCTGCACCGCCCATGCAACATCGGCTAAACCGCGCAGTGAACCCCACGGCGCGGTATAACGCGGCTGATTGAGCGTGCCGACAGGTCCCACCTGGAACGCGCCGAGATCAATAAGGGGAAAACCGAAACCGTCGCGAGCCCCGAAAAAGAACGGTGGATCGCCGGGCTTACGGAGGCTGAAGAGCGGAAAGCCGCCGATACCGTACACAGTGGATGGAGCACCCGGCCAAGCTGGAACTGCGCGAACCTCGGCGCCAATGGTGACCAGCCAGTCGGGAGTCGCCGGGATATAGCTTGTTGGGGCCTTCACTGGAGGCACAGCCGGCGGAAGCGGCTCAAGATCGGCCGCGATCGCGCCACCGGGCACTCCGATAAATAACGCCGCCGCTACAAGCCACCGACCCAATGACATGATACGCCCCCACTCCGTCGCGAACGACGGAGCCCGACACCCTTTATACGGCAAATTCCGATCCTTCGCGACAACGTCGCACGAGTTTGGCCTAAATTCATCCCCAGAGATTAATGAAATGGAACCGCGCCGGCATTCATGCTTTGGCTCCCTCGCGGCGCTTGCGACGCCGGCGTTTCTTCACGGGCGGCGTCGGTGACGGCAGGTCCGCCTCGGCCGCAGGCTGCGTACCGGTTGAAGGCTCCATTTCCGCTTGCACAGTCGGCTCTATTTCGGCCAAAGGCTCCAAGTCCACATGCGCGGTGGGCGGCGGGTCAGCGGGTGGCGATGCAACCGGATCGAGCTGGTGCATTACGGGCGCGTCTGGCGGCGGCGGTTGCAGTTCCGGTTCACTATTCGCGGGTTCCGCCTGCCGCGCGCGGTGCGCCTGTTCAACGGCCCGCGCCCGGCGCTCGGTCAACTCCGCGCGCATGCGTCTCATCCAATAATGGATCTGCGCAACGGCGCGGCCGAAGATTCCGCCGGCCCAAACGAGTTCAAAAGGCGTAAATTGCTGCCAGGTCCGGTCGCCGTCGACGATCGCGCGCGCGATCAGATTGCCGGCCAGCGCCGTGGTGTTGAGGCCGTGGCCGCCGAAACCGCTCGCGAGCCAGACGCCTGGAGCAAGCTCGCCAATCTGCGGCATGCGGTGGATCGATGTACCGAGCGTACCGGACCAGACGTAATCGACCGCGACCTTGCCAATTTGCGGAAACGTCCTGTTGATGTCGGCCGTCAGCGCGCGCACGTAGCGGCGCGGCTCGCGCGCCCAGGTTGTCGCACGGCCCGACCACATCAGCCGGTCGCCGCCGACGACGCGATAGTGATTGTCGGCGCGGTCGGAATCGCTGACCGCGCCGCGATAGCCAATTGCTTCGGCGAGCCGCGGCCCAAGCGGCGCGCTGGTGATCAGGTAGGTCGTGATCGGAATAAGCGCCGTGCCGATCGGCCGCATCAGCGCGGCGATCTCGATGTTGCCGCACAACACGACGTGATTGGCGCGCAGCCGCGCATTCGGCGTGACAACCCGCTTGCGCACCCCGGCGGGATCCATCGACAGGACCGGCGTATCCTCGAAAATGCGCGCGCCGGAACGCTCGGCCGCGGCGGCAAGACCCAGCGCGTAATTGAGGGGGTGAATGCTGAACGCGCGCGGAAAGTGAATGGCGTGAAAGTAGCGCTCGCTGCGCAGCACGGCGCGCACTTGTTCGACCGGCCAGCCTTCCAATTCGGCGCCGAACTCACCGAAGAGCCCGACGAGGCGCGTGAAATCGTCGCCATTGTCGGTCTTTGAGACATAAAGCCAGCCGTCGTGCGGATCGACGCCGGGCATACCGTCACCACTGACGGCATTGCGGACGTAATCGAGTCCGCTCTGCGCCAGGGTCCAAAGATCCTTGGAGCGCTCAAAGCCGACACGGCCGATGATGCTGTCGGGGCCGGCGGCGAAGCCCGGAAGGACGAAGCCGGTATTGCGGCCGGAAGCCTTCGCCGCGATGCGCCCGGCCTCCACCAGCACGACCGACCATCCGCTGCGCGCCACTTCGCGCGCCGTCGTCAAGCCGGCAAGCCCGCCGCCGATCACGCAGACATCGACGTCGAGATCGGCCCCGAGCGGCGGCCGCCGCGACGCGTCGACCTTGGTCGCCGCGAACCAGCTATTGCCGTAAGTCAATGTAGGATCGGTCTCGTCCATGACTCGAATTTTCGCGCGGCTGACGGTTGGCCGGCGCCCAGCAAATGCCGGGTTGGATGTGAGGTCCCTGTGCAGGTTGCGGGCACACTATAGGAACTTCGAAATCGGCACACTAGACTTGCCCCGATATGAGGCGATTGTTCGATGCGCCGTCTGTTGCTGCTGCGCCACGCCAAAACCGAACGTCCCAAGCCAGGCGAGCGTGACCGCGATCGCAAACTCATGCCGCGCGGTCGCGCCGACGCGCCGGTCATCGGCACCTACATGGCGCGTCACCGTCTTGCTCCCGATCTCGCTTTGGTATCGCCAGCGACACGCGCCGAAGAAACCTGGGCTCTGGTCGCAATCGCCTGCAAAAAGGCGCCCCGCGTGCAGAAGGACGCACGCATTTATAATGCCAACGCCGACACGCTCATTGAACTGGTCAAGGAAACGCGTGACGCGCAAACTCTGCTGATTGTCGGGCATAATCCGGGCCTGCACGACCTCGCGGTGCAACTGATCGCCGCTGGCGACGTCGAAGCGCGCGAGCGTATCAACGAAAAGCTGCCAACGGCGGGACTGGTGGTCATCGAATTTCCATTCGACGACTGGTCGCAGCTGCATCGTAGTTCCGGCAGGCTTGAGCGTTTTGTCAGCCCGCGCCTGATTGCCGAGGCGACCGACTAGCCAAGACCACCGATCCCGGCCGGGCCCACCGGTAATCTTAATTCCCTAAACGCCACGATGCGCCGCCGACTATCTGCGCGCGCATTATCGCTTGGCCGGAGAAACGGCATTTTGGCGCGTGTTGGTCATCGCGCCCGACGCACGGGTCGAAGTGACCCGGTGAGCGGTCATTCGAGAATTTCGACCAGGCCCATGCCGACGACCATGTAGAAGGAGACGGCGCGGCCGCCGAATAGCACGGCCGGAAGCGGTTCGGACACGCAAATCGGATTGAGTTTCGCCGCCGCGATCGCGGTGATGCTGGCGGCCCGGTCTTTGGTTTCAAAACACGCGTGATAGACGATGCCGCTTGCGCGCCGCGTCACATATTTGTCGATCGGTCCCGGCCCGTTGCCGGGGTAAATGATTTCCACCGCCGGCATCTGCGGGTGCCGACACAGCATCAGGTTAACGTTCTGTTCGGGATCGTAGATCCGCTCGCCGATCTGATAGCCGAGGCCGGAGAGAAACGTCATCGCCTCGTCCGGTCGCGGCACCGCCAGTCCGAGGTGGTGAAATGTGAGGCCGAACGCGGCCATCGTTTCTCCTTCGGCCCGGTGCTAGTCGTAAAATTCCGGCGACTTCTTCTGCGCGTCGCTCTGCGCCTTGTCGTGATTGATCCAGAGCTGGGCGTGCTCCTCGGCCAGGATATCGGCGATGCGCTGCAGCGAAGCGAGTGTTTGCTCTTTGCTCACATTCATGGAGGGAACGCGGCGATTGTCCCAGTTGTCCCTGAAATGCACGGCATCGCCGGACAGAATGATCGCGCCGGTTTTCGGTAATCGCACCAGTAGCGACTGATGACCGGGTGTATGGCCCGGCGTCGAAATGATCACGATCGAGCCGTCGCCGAAAACGTCGCGATCGCCGTCCAGCTTGGTCACCGGATGTTCAGGCTTGAACCGTGGCGTGCCGTCCGGATTCGGCCAGTCGTATTCGGCTTTCTGCACATAGAGCATGACCGTCGGAAATTCTTCGACGTTGCCGATATGGTCGGGGTGGGTATGCGAGATTGCCATTACCTTGATGTCGGACGGCTTGACACCCAGTTCGGCGAGTTGCCCGGCCAGGGTTTTGGCTCGCTTCATGACAAAACCAAAGGCGCCGCTCACACCCTCCGGCTTGGCCGCTATCGCATCCGGAAGCCCGGTGTCCCACAAGAACCAGCCCTGCGCGTGATGGATGAGATAGCAATTGTCCGACACCTGCATCGGCACCCCGACATTGACACCGGGTGACCAGCGCGATTGATCGGGCGCGCTGATGACGCCGCAGTCAAAAATATAGAGTTTGTCGACACCGGCGGCAGAGGCGGGCAACGAAAACAGCGCCGCAGCGATCGCGACGCCAGCGAAACAACCGAGCTTCATGAAACCCTCTCGCTTTTGACTTCCGTCATCCGGCCAGCGCCGCCAAAATGCGCGCCCAGCTGCGGATGCCCTTGTGGAAACATTTGAGATCGAACTTCTCGTTCGGCGAATGCACGCGGTCGTCGTCGAGCGCGAAGCCGACCATCAGGGTGTCCATGCCGAGCACTGTCTTGAAATCGCCGACGATCGGGATCGAGCCGCCGGCGCCGACCGTGACCGCCTTCCTGCCCCACTCCTCGGCGAGCGCGCCACGCGCCTTGGCAAGCGCCGGATTGTCGAACGCGACGTCGAATGCCGGCGCGCTGGTGAAATTGCCGAACTCCACCGAGCAGTCGGCCGGCACGCGGGGGCGCACGAAGTCGCGGAAGGCGGCGCGGATTTTTTCCGGATCCTGGGCACCGACCAGACGGAATGACACTTTCGCCATTGCCTTGCCGGGAATGATGGTCTTGGCCCCTTCCCCCGTATAACCGCCGATGACGCCGTTAACCTCTGCGGTCGGCCGCGTGGAGATTTGCTCGATCAGCATGCGGTCCTTCTCGCCAGCCGGGATTTTCAGCCCGATCGGGCCGAGGAATTTTTCCGGCGTGAGCTTCAAGCCTGCCAGGTCGGCTTTAATGTCAGGCGGCAGCTCGTGGACGCCCTCATAGAAGCCGGGGATGGCGACCGAGCCGTCCGGCCTGTGCATCGCCGCGAGAATGTCGGCCAGCACATGGATGGGATTGCGCGCGGCGCCGCCGAACAGGCCGGAATGGAGGTCGCGGTCGGCGCAGGTGAGCCGCACCTCCTCGTAGACGAGCCCGCGCAGCGAGGTGGTGATTGAAGGCGTTTGCGCGTCCCACATGCCAGTGTCGCAGACCAGCGCTAGGTCGCGCCGAAACTCGTCGGCGTTGTCGCGCACGAAGCCGAACAGGTTTTTAGAACCACACTCCTCCTCGCCCTCGATCATCATCGTGATATCAAGCGGCAGCTTGCCGGTCACCGCCTTGAAGGCGCGGCAGGCTTCGAAAAAGGTCATCGCCTGGCCTTTGTCGTCGCAGGCGCCGCGCGCGACGATGATCTTTCGCCCGCCATCGATCGTTTCGATGCGCGGCTCGAATGGCGGCGTCTTCCAGAGATCGAGCGGATCGACCGGCTGCACGTCGTAGTGGCCGTAGAACAGCACCCGCGGACGGCGGTCGGCGACGCCGTTGCTGCTTTTGCCGACAACGATCGGATGGCCTTGGGTCGGGCGCACGCTGGTTTCGAAGCCGAGGCTGCTCAGATCGGCGGCGACGTGCTCGGCCGCCTTCCGGCACTGCGCTGCGTAGGCTGGATCGGTCGATACCGATTCGATGCGCAACAAGGCGAACAGGCGCTCCAGGCTTGCGTCGATATCGCGATCGATACGCTCGAGCACCGTAGCCAAGGTTCCGGATTCTGTCATGATTTCACCTTCGCATGACGCCGCCGAGTGCGCCACGCACCACGGCCTTGCTGAGACTGCCGGCGGTTTTGCTGCCGGTGGTTTTGGTGAGTTCCGCGGCGACCTGGGTGGCGACGCCGACGGCGACGGCGCGCGCAACGTTGCGGGCAACTGACTGCGACGTCGTCAACGGCGTGCCGCGCGGCCGGCCAATGCCGAAGACGTTGCGGAAGCCCTCGCCCATTTTGTGCAGAATGCCGGGCGCCGGCGTTGGCGCGGGCGTCTGATTGGGCGTGCCCGGCGTGCCGGCCGGCCCGGGAGCGGCGCCCGCCGGCGGCACGGCGCCGCCGGCCGCCAGACGGTTTTGCAGGATCGCGTAAGCCGATTTCGGCGCGGCGGCGTCGTCGTATTTTCCCAGCACCGGGCTTTTCGCCATGACCGCCTTGCGTTCCTCCGGCGTGATCGGACCGATCCGCCCCGACGGCGGCCGGATGGTGGTGCGGTCGACCATCGCCGGCGTACCTCCGCCTTCGAGGAAGGAAACAAGCGCCTCGCCTTTGGCGAGTTCGGTAATCACTTGGGCGGTATTGAGCTTCGGATTGGGCCGGAACGTATCCGCGGCGGCTTTCACCGCCCTCTGGTCGGCTGGCGTAAACGCGCGCAGGGCGTGTTGCAGACGATTGCCGAGTTGCGCCAGGATCTTGTCCGGCACGTCGATCGGGTTCTGGGTGACGAAATAAACGCCCACCCCTTTCGAGCGGATGAGGCGCACGACCTGCTCGACCTTGTCCAGCAGTTCTTTCGGCGCCTCGTTGAACAGCAGATGCGCCTCGTCGAAAAAGAATACGAGCTTCGGTTTCGGCGGATCGCCAACCTCCGGCAGCTTCTCGAACAGCGCGGACAAGAGCCAAAGGAGAAAGGTCGCATAGAGCCGTGGGCTTGCCATCAGCTTGTCGGCGGCCAGCACGTTAATGTAGCCGTGCCCGCTCTTGGAATCGGTTTTCAGAAGATCGTCTATCGTGAGCGCCGGCTCGCCGAAGAATTTGTCGCCGCCCTGGTTTTCGAGCACGATCAGCTGGCGCTGCACGGTGCCGACTGCCGTCACCGCCACGTTGCCATAGCGGGCGCTGATCTCTTTGGCGTTCTTGGACAGGTAGGCGAGCAGCTCGCGCAGATCGTTGAGGCCGACCAGTCCGTCGATCTCGAGCGCCTTCAATTCCGGATCGTCGTCGGCAAAACGGAACGCGATATTGACGACACCTTCCTGAACGTCATTGAGTTCGAGCATGCGGGAAACAAGAAGCGGCCCCATCTCGAACACAGTGGCGCGGACGGGATGGCCTTGCGCGCCGAATAAATCCCAAAACACGATCGGGAATTGCTCGGGCGCATAATCGAATCCCATGTCCTTGGCACGCTTGACGAATTCCGGCTTTGCCTCCCCGGCCGCGGCGATCCCGCTGAGGTCGCCTTTGACGTCGGCGGCGAACACCGGAACACCGGCGCGCGAGAAGCCTTCCGCCAGCACCTGCAACGAAACCGTCTTGCCGGTGCCGGTGGCACCAGTCGCAAGACCATGACGGTTGGCGAGAGCAAGCGCGAGATATTCATCGGCCGTCTCCGCTCTGCCGACAAAAATTTTTCCGTCGCGATCGGGACTCGACATTTTGATTCCTTGCAGCTTGCTCGGTCGCCGAACGGATCAGAGCACTCAGCGCGCTGGAAAATCTTAATGCGCGATCATGGTCATCTCCACCATCATACGCCGCGCGCGTCTCAGTCGCATCTTGTCATGCCGTGCACGAATGTTCATTATGGCTGGAAGGCGCCGGAAGCACGGCGTTGGCGAGGGGGACCATGGACGAGTTGATCGGAGATCTCGCCGCCGATGTCAGCATCGATCGGAACGCAGCCGAAAAGGCCGTGGGGTTCATTCTCGACTTCCTCGCCAAGGAAGGCCCGGCCGATAAAGCGAAGCTCATCCTGGCCAAGCTGTCCGGCGCGGAAGCGCTAATGCAGAAAGCCGCAGCCGAAGGCGGCGGCGTGATGGGCGCCGGCCCGAGCACGGGCCAAGTCCAAGACGTCACTCGGCAATTCATTGTTTACGCGCGCGGGAAAGTCGGTGAGGACGCGCTCAGCGAGATCGTCGGCGCTATCCCAGGCCTGTCGCAGTTCGTTTGAAGTTTCGTACGTTTCTGCCGCGTCGGGCTGGCGCGGTCCAAGGGGGGTTGCGATGGGGTATCCCATCACCGACATTCGCGGCATCGGTGCCGATACCGCCGCGCTTTTGAAGTCTGAGGGTATTCGCACGACGGTCGGCTTATTGCGCGTCGCCAAGACGCCGAAGCAGCGGCTCAAGATCGCCGAGAAGGTCGGAACCGACGACAAGCTCGTGCTTGATTGGGTGACGGCCGCCGACCGCATGCGCGTGAAAGGCGTCGGCTGGGAGTATGCCGAACTATTGCGCGCAGCCGGCGTCAAGACGGTCAGGGAACTCAAATTCCGCAATCCGCAAAAGCTTGTCGATCAGATGACGGATGCCAACGCCAAACGGAAATTGGTGCGCCTATTGCCGACAGTCAGCATGGTCGAGCGCTGGATCGAGAGCGCCAAGAAGCTGCCGCCCGTCATTCGCTATTGATCGTCCGCGCGATCCCAAAACCTCGCTGAGCCGCGTCCCGGCAAGCCCGATTGCTTCACTTGCCACGCAATGACACTCTGCAGCCATGACAGAGGCGAGCCACAGGGCGATCCGCTTGAATCCTCGCAGCTTTTCCGCCCCGTCGCCGGGCGGCAACGTCCTGGCGGACCTGCTCGCCAAAAAGCGACCGCTGGTCATGGGCGTACTCAACGTCACGCCGGATTCTTTCTCCGACGGCGGGCTCTTCCTCGATCCGCAAGCGGCGATTGGGCAGGCAGGCCGCCTTGCCGCGGAGGGGGCCGATATTCTCGATGTCGGCGCGGAATCGACGCGGCCTTACGGCGGCGCCGTCCGCGTCCCGCCCGCGGATGAGCGCACGCGCCTTGAACCGGTGCTGTCCGAAGTGATCGCGCTTGGCGTGCCCGTTTCGATCGACACGCTGAAGGCTTCCGTCGCCGCCTGGGCGCTCGGTCTCGGCGCGGCCGTCGTCAACGACGTGTGGGGCCTGCAGGGCGACCCCGACATGGCGCACGTCGTCGCTAAACACGGCGTCCCGGTCATTGTCATGCACAACCGCGAGAGCGCCGATCCCGAGGTCGATATCCTCGCCGACGTCACCGCCTTCTTCCAGCGCTCGCTCGATATCGCCGCGCGCGCCGGCATTGCGCGCGAGCGGATCGTGCTCGATCCCGGCATCGGCTTTGGCAAGACGGCGGAGCAAAGCATGACTTGCATCGCGCGGCTCGCGGCCTGGCGCGACTTCGAGCTTCCACTGCTGGTGGGGGCTTCGCGGAAGCGCTTTATTCATTCGGTCGCCCCGGCGGACCCGCTGGAGCGCCTCGGCGGCTCGCTCGCCGCACACCTTTTGGCGGTCGAAAACGGCGCGGCAATCGTGCGCGCGCACGATGTGGCGCCGACAGTGCAGGCACTAGCCGTCGCCGCGGCGATTAGGCGGGCGCAATGAGCGACGCCATTTTCGCCAACGGCCTGGTCCTGCACGCCTATCACGGCGTAATGCCGCACGAGGCCAAGGTCGGGCAGCCGTTCGGGCTCGACCTCGTGCTCGACATTGATCTCGGCGACGCCGCCCGCTCGGACACGCTCAAGGCGACTGTATCGTACGAGTCGCTGATAAAGATCGCGAGCCAAGCGTTCTGCGCCCGCCGTTACCGATTGGTGGAGGCGGCGGCCGGCGCGGTTGCCGACGCGGTGCTTGATCACTTTGCGCAGGTGCGCGGCGTGCGCGTCACCGTGCGCAAACCGCATGCCCCGATCGCGGCGACCTTTGACGACGTGGGAGTGACTATCGTTCGAACGCGGGAGCGCCGCCGTGCCTGAAGCTTTCATCGCACTCGGCGGCAATGTCGGCGACGTGCGCGCCGCGTTCGATCGCGCCATTGCGGAATTATGCAAGGGCCCCGCCATCCAGCTGGCGGTGCGCTCATCCGACTACCGCACGCCGCCCTGGGGCGTCACCGAGCAGCCGCCCTTCGTCAATGCCGTGATCGGAGTCACGACCGCACTTGACCCGCATGATCTGCTCGCGCGCGCGAACGAATGCGAACGCGCGCTCGGACGTCGGCGCGAGCGCGAGCGCCGCTGGGGGCCGCGCAACATCGACATCGACATTCTCACCTACGACGATCTGGTGCTGATCGACCGCGACCTGATTTTGCCCCATCCGCATATGCTGGAGCGCGCCTTCGTGCTGGTACCGCTCGCCGAGATCGCGCCCGACCGCGTCATCGCCGGCGTTCAGGTGCGCGACGCGCTGGCACGGCTGGATATGAGCGGCATCGAAAAGCTGCCGCCGCGTTAGCGGCGGCGGCATGCCAATTGCAGGAAAAAGGCTCGGTTGGCCTCTTCGGCCCGGCATGGCATTTTGTGATGATGACGGATCTTGAGAACCTGCCGCTGGCCGCCGATTTTCCGCCTGCGACGCAGCAGCAATGGCGCAAACTCGTCGACGCCGTTCTCAAGGGCGCCCCGTTCGAGCGGCTGGTCAGCAAAAGCTACGACGGAATAGCTATCGAGCCGCTTGCGGCGCGCCGTTCCGATGCGCGGCCGGTCGCAGGCCGCGCCGGCGCAGCCCCGTGGGACGTGCTGGCGCGGATCGATCATCCCGATCCGGCGCGCGCCAACGAGAGCGCGCTACGCGAACTCAACAATGGTGCCAACGGCCTCATGCTCGTGTTTGCCGGCTCGCTCGGCGCTCATGGCTTCGGCGTGCCGGTAGAGGAACCGGCGCTTGCGCGCACGCTTGACGGTGTCCTGTTCGACGCGGGCATTGTCGTCGATATCGACCTGCCGCCATTTGCGCGCGAGCTCCCGCAGATTGTCGCAAAGATCGTAAGCAAAAGCGCCAAGCCAGCGACCACTAGGCTTCGTTTCGGCTACGACCCGCTGACCGCTATCGCGATGAGCGGAAAGCTGCCGCTTCCTCGGGAAAAGACGGCGCCGCTGATGGCAAGCCTCATCCGCGAGCTCGCCGGGGAAGGTTTTACAGGCCCGTTTGCCGTCGGCGACGGCCGCGTTGTGCACAATGCCGGCGGCTCGGAGGCGCAGGAGCTTGCCTTCGCGCTCGCCGGCGCCGTCGCTTATCTGCGCGCGCTCGAAGCAAGCGGCATGGCGCTCGAAGCGGCGCGCGATGCGATCTATTTCCGGCTGACCGCCGACGCCGAGCAGTTTCTGACCATCGCCAAATTCCGCGCCTTGCGGAAGCTGTGGGCGCGCGTCGAACAAGCCTGCGGCCTTTCGCCGAAGCCAGCGCTCGTCGCAGCCGAGACCGCATGGCGAATGATGGCGCGGCGTGATCCGCAGGTAAACATCCTGCGCGCGACCATCGCGGTCTTCTCCGCTGCGCTCGGCGGCGCCGATACGATCACGGTGTTGCCGTTCACCGCCGCGTGCGGCTTGCCCGACCGGTTCGCACGCCGCATCGCACGCAACACGCAGCTTCTCCTGGGCGAAGAAGCACACCTTGCCAAAGTTGCCGATCCCGCCGCCGGTTCCGGAGCGGTGGAGAGTCTGACCGACGAGCTTTGTGAAGGAGCCTGGGCTGTGTTCCGCGAAATCGAAGCGGCGGGCGGACCCGCCGCCGCGCTCGAAAGCGGATTGATCCAGGAAAAGATTGCCGGCGTTCGCGGGAAGCGCGAGGCCGCGACCACGCGGCGGCTGGACGCGCTCACCGGCGTCAGCATCTTCCCGAACTTGCAGGAAGCCGAAGCGAAGGTGGATGCGCCGCTGCCGGCGCAATCCGCCCCGCCGGCTTCGACCGTCGCGCCGCTCGTTCCGATCCGGCTGGCGCAACCGTTCGAAGCGTTACGCGATGCGTCCGATCGTGTGCTGGCGAAGACGGGCGGGCGGCCGAAAATCTTTCTTGCCACGCTCGGCACACCAGCGGAGTTCACGCCGCGCGCGACCTTCGCCAGGAATTTCTTCGAGGCCGGCGGCATCGAGGCGGTCGGCGACGACGCCGGCAAGCGCGCCGCCCCACCGCTCGCCTGCCTGTGCTCGACCGACAAGGTCTACGAAAAAGAGGCGACGGCGGCTGCGCAGGCGCTCGCGACCGCTGGCGCCAAACATATTTATCTCGTCGGGCGCCCGGGTGAACGGGAACAGGCCTTCCGCGCGGCCGGCTTGCAATCCTTCATTTACGAGGGCTGCGACGCACTAGCGACATTGAAAGAGGCTTACGATATCCTCGGCATCGAGATCGGGTGAACCCAAAGATGAGCCGCATCCCGAATTTCGCGCAACTCGATTTCGCCGACGCAACGGCCGCAGCCGCAGCGTCTGCTGCCGCCGCCGCTGGCGTCCCTTGGCTCACGCCCGAAGGCATCGCGGTCAAGAAAGCCTACAGCGCCGACGATCTTGCCGACCTCGACGCGCTCGATACCTATCCCGGCATCGCGCCCTATCTGCGCGGCCCCTACCCCACCATGTATCTCACCCAGCCGTGGACGATCCGCCAATATGCCGGCTTCTCCACCGCGGAGGATTCCAACGCCTTCTACCGGCGTAATCTCGCCGCCGGACAAAAAGGCTTGTCGATCGCCTTCGATCTCGCCACCCATCGCGGCTACGACAGCGACCATCCGCGCGTCACCGGCGACGTCGGCATGGCGGGCGTGGCGATCGACTCCATTTACGACATGCGCACGCTGTTTGCCGGCATCCCGCTCGACCAAATGTCGGTATCGATGACGATGAACGGCGCGGTACTGCCAGTGCTCGCGCTCTACATCGTCGCCGCCGAGGAGCAAGGCGTGCCGCCGGAGAAGCTTGCCGGCACCATCCAGAACGACATCCTCAAGGAATTCATGGTGCGCAACACCTACATCTATCCACCCAAGCCGTCGCTGCGCATCATCTCCGACATTTTCGCCTACACGTCTGCACATATGCCGAAGTTCAATTCGATCTCGATTTCGGGCTACCACATACAGGAGGCCGGCGCGACCGCCGATCTCGAACTGGCTTACACGCTCGCCGACGGCGTCGAATATGTGCGCGCCGGGCTCGCCGCCTCGCTCGGCGTCGACCGCTTTGCGCCGCGGCTGTCGTTCTTCTTCGGCATCGGCATGAATTTCTTTATGGAGGTGGCCAAGCTCCGTGCCGCGCGCGTTCTGTGGGCCAAGCTGATGAAGGAATTCAACCCGCAGGACCCGCGTTCGCTATCGTTGCGCACCCATTGCCAGACGTCCGGCTGGTCGCTCGCCGCCCAGGACGTGTTTAACAACGTCACCCGCACCGCTGTCGAAGCGATGGCGGCAACGCAAGGCGGCACGCAGTCGCTGCACACCAACGCACTCGACGAGGCCATCGCCCTGCCGACCGATTTTTCTGCCCGCATCGCGCGCAACACGCAGATCGTGCTTCAGCGCGAGAGCGGAACCACCCGCGTGATCGATCCGTGGGGCGGCTCGTTCTACGTCGAGCGGCTGACCCACGATCTGGCGACACGGGCCTGGGCACACATCCGCGAGGTCGAGGAGCTTGGCGGCATGACGCGCGCGATCGAGGCGTCGCTGCCGAAGCTGCGCATCGAGGAAGCCGCCGCCCGCACGCAGGCGCGCATCGATTCCCGCGTACAGACGGTGGTTGGCGTCAACAAATACAAGCCGTCCGACGAGGCGCCGATCGAGATCCTCAAGGTCGACAACCGCGCAGTGCGGCAATTGCAGATCGACAAGCTTGCACGGTTGAAACGCGAGCGCGATCCGCAGGCCGTAGCAGAGGCGCTCGGCGCGCTGACGCGCAACGCTGCCGGCGGCAACGGCAACCTGCTGGCGCTGGCGATCGATGCCGCGCGCGCCAAGGCTACCGTCGGCGAGATATCATTGGCGCTGGAAGAGGTATTCGGGCGTCACCGGGCGGAGATCAAGGCGATCTCCGGCGTCTACAGGCGGGAGGCCGGCATGACCGACGCCGTCGAGCGAGTGCTGAAACGCGTCGCCGAATTCGAGGAGAATGAAGGCCGCCGCCCACGCATCCTGGTCGCCAAGATCGGCCAGGACGGCCACGACCGCGGCCAGAAGGTCATCGCGTCGGCGTTCGCCGATCTCGGCTTCGACGTCGATATCGGGGCTCTGTTCGCGACGCCCGTGGAAGCCGCGCGGCAAGCGGTCGAGAATGACGTGCATATCCTAGGCATTTCGTCGCTCGCCGGCGCGCATCTAACGCTCGTTCCGGAGCTCAAAGCCGAGCTCGAAAGAAACGGCCGGGCCGACATCATGATCGTGGTCGGCGGCGTGGTCCCGTCGCAGGATTACGATGCGCTCAAAGCCGCCGGGGCCGAGGCGATCTTCCCGCCAGGCACCGTCATCGCCGAAGCCGCCGAGACGCTGCTCGACACGCTCAATAAGCGGCTCGGCCACACTAGGGCTGCGGCGGAATAGCGACCGCTCCGATGTCCTGCGCCGCGGCCTCTTGCGGGCCAGCGTCGGTACCGGCAACCGGCTTGGCGTGCCGCGCCGGAGTGCCGCGGAGAGAGTCATAGAACGAGCGGAACGTGGTGCTGCCCCGCAACGCGTCTTGCCCGGCCGAGACGACCATTTCGACCTGATCCGCCGGCAGCTTGAAGGCGGTCGCGACCTTGTTGAGCTCTGCCGCGCGCTGTGGCCCCAATTGATCGAAGGCGACCCGGCCGACGAAGATCTTCACGTCGCGGCAATTCCATCCGGGCGGCGCGCCATAGCGGCGGCGCTCGGCGGCGGAAAGCTTGCAGCGCCAGTCGACCAGCGTGTCCTGCCAATCGGACATCGTGTCCTGGAATGCCGAATAGCTGCCGACCGCGCCGGATTCAGTCGCGGTATCCGAAGCCGCAGTAACCAGCGTGACGCCGGAAGGCCCTTCCACAGTCTGCGACCAGGTCCCGGAAGGCGCACGGCCGGAATCAACCACCAGGAACAGCAACCGCCGCAATTTGACGGCTTCCTCGGGTTCAAGCGGACCGTAAGGCGTGACGGACGCCTGCCGCGCAATGGTGAACCCGGCAAGCCCGTAATTGTCCACCATGCCGCCGTCGAGCAGTTTGACGTAGCGAACCTCGCCAGAGTGATAACGCTCCATGGCGTTGGCAAAAAGCTTCAACAAAGGCGGCGCGTCCTGTTTGGTGCGCACTTGTTCCACCCATGCCGGCAGCGGCTGTGGGCAGCGGCCCGGAAAACCTTCAATGACGACCGGCGCGAACAATATCGGGACCGCCGCCGACGCCGCGACCGCCAGCGAAATCGGATAAGTGGAAAGGTCGCTGCACAAAGCGCCGAAAATCACCCGGCCGAAAACGAATGGCGTGCGGTCGTAGATATCGGAAGCGTTGATCCAGATGTACGGCCGGCGCTGGCGCAGCAGCGACTTGAAAGTCGCGTGTTCGAAAAGATTATCGTCAAGCCACTTCGGAAAGGCGGTCGGGTCGTTGATCCCGCCTCCCAACCCCTTGGCGACACTGAACAGATCGAAATTCATCTGCAGGCTTTCTTCGGCGTCACGCAGAAGGAAGCGCTGCTTGAAATCGGCAAGGGCTTTCCGCTTCTTCAGGCCGTAATAGGCCGCCAGTACGGACCCGCCTGATACGCCGGTGATGAAATCGACGCGATCAAGCAGCGTCGTCGACCGGTTGGGCACCCGGAATTCGTCCATGGCGGTCAGCACGCCATAGGAAAACGCCGCTGCGCGAGTGCCGCCGCCGGAAAAGGAAAGCGCGACGACGGTGTCCTCGTAGTCGGTCTCGACATCGCGATCGACTAGAGCGGCCGGCTGAGCTCCGGCTGAAAGCGGCTGATTGATCGGCTCGTTGTGAATTTGGGCGCAGGCGGCCAACAGGGCGGAACACACAAAGATGCGCCCAGCACGCACGCAACGCTGCCACCAGCCCACCATCATTAACCAACGGTTATCGGCGGATCGCTCCGGCCCCGTCAAGCAAATGGCCGCGCCGGAAAACGCTGTTTTTCTTTGAGGTTAATGGCGTTTTGGCGGTTGATTTTTGCGCTTCCGGCGTCGGCTGTTTGCGTCATTGCGCGAGCGTCAAAGCGCCTTCAGATTATTTCTTGCGGGGTAATCCACCTCCACCGAGCAGCGATCGCAAAAGCGCGGGCCGGATTCGCTTGCCGTTTCAACACACTAGGAGCCGCGCGCCAAACATCAAACAACAGAAGCACTGATTTTTTCTGATTATTTCACTTAGAATCGGCCGGAAAAGCCCACCATTGCGTGACGGAAGTGTGACCGGCGATTTCTTGTCGAGACCGGCATGGCAAAGAGATCGAGCGCGGGCGCCTCCGTTGGTCGGCCTGGAAGCGGCAGGGAGACCAGCCGAACCGCGAAAAAATATTGTGAGCCATTCGGGCGCTTTCGAATCCGCTCGGAATCTCTGATACTTGCGCATTCCTCTCCCGATTCGTCCCCGCTATCCCCACATTTAGTGGGTTGTCAACGAATTCATACTAAGTCTTGACGGGCGCGACCGGCTTGGCCTAGCCTCACAAAGTTCGGCGCGCGGGTAACGAAGTCCGCCGGGCTCTCCGAAAAGGGTTTGCGGGAGTGCTCCGTGCCGCCGTGACGCGGCGTGGATTTTTTCGCCCGAAACGAGAGACCCGGACGGATAAAATTCGACTCGGCGCACAAGCCGGACGGGTGCGGGTGGCAGACAGACGACTGGGGTGAGGCAGGATGCCGGCGGAGTTCGCTCCGCCGCGTCGCGGGGAAGTTGTCGGCGGCTTATATTGCGGAAGTAACCCGCAAAGACCGCCGGCGAAGAGAAACACTAAGGATTAAAAAGGGGCAGAGAATGCGGATTGAGCGGCGCCACACCAAAGAGGGACAGTCACCTTACGCGGACATCGCCTTCCGACTGACGGTGAGCGAGATCCGCAATCCGGACGGCTCGGTTGTCTTCCACGCCGACGGCGTCGAAGTGCCCGAGCAATGGTCGCAGGTCGCCTCCGACGTGCTGGCGCAGAAATATTTCCGTAAAGCGGGCATGCCCGCGCGCCTGAAGAAAGTCGAAGAGGAGACCGTCCCCTCCTGGCTGTGGCGCAGCGTTGCCGACGAGGCCGCGCTCGCCGAGTTGCCGGAGAAAGACCGCTACACCGGCGAACTTTCCTGCAAGCAGGTTTTCGATCGGCTCGCCGGCACCTGGACCTATTGGGGCTGGAAGGGCGGATACTTCTCCTCGGAAGCCGATGCGCAGGCCTTCTTCGACGAGCACCGCTACATGCTGGCGATGCAGATGGTGGCGCCGAACTCGCCGCAATGGTTCAACACCGGCCTGCACTGGGCCTACGGCATCGACGGCCCGAGCCAGGGCCATTTCTACGTCGACTTCAAAACCGGCGAGCTCAAGCAGTCGGCCACGGCTTACGAGCATCCGCAGCCGCACGCCTGCTTCATCCAGTCGATCAATGACGACCTCGTCAACGAGGGCGGCATCATGGATCTATGGGTGCGCGAAGCGCGCTTGTTCAAATACGGCTCCGGCACCGGCACGAATTTCTCCAGGCTGCGCGGCGAAGGCGAGAAGCTTTCCGGCGGCGGCAAGTCGTCCGGCCTGATGAGCTTCCTCAAGATCGGCGACCGCGCCGCGGGCGCGATCAAGTCGGGCGGCACCACACGCCGCGCCGCCAAGATGGTGATCCTCGATGCGGACCATCCCGATGTCGAAGCCTTCATCGACTGGAAGGTCATCGAGGAGCAGAAAGTCGCCAACCTCGTCACCGGCTCGAAGGTCAATCAGCGCCATCTGCGCGCGATCCTCAAAGCTTGCGTGAATTGCGAAGGCTCCGGCGACGACTGCTTCGATCCGGAGAAGAACCCGGTGCTCCGCCGCGAGATCAAGGCGGCGCGCAAGAACCACGTGCCGGACAATTACATCCGCCGCGTGATCCAGTTCGCCAAGCTGGGCTATAAGGACATCGAATTCAAAATCTACGACACCGATTGGGATTCGGAAGCCTATCTCACCGTCTCCGGGCAAAATTCCAACAACACGGTGCGGGTGACCGACGAGTTCCTCAAGGCGGTCGAGGCCGACCGACCTTGGGATCTTTTCTGGCGCACCCGGGGCGGCAAGATCGCCAAGACCGTGCCGGCGCGCGATCTGTGGGAGAAGATCGGCCACGCCGCCTGGGCGAGCGCCGATCCGGGCCTGCAATTCCACACCTCGATCAACGACTGGCACACT
>Ga0181525_10000281_pt1 | contig 45415 bp, 40 predicted proteins | sample PEATcosm2014_Bin_48_FD_121100 | JGI IMG/M metagenome (GOLD analysis project Ga0181525, IMG submission 121100) | Peatland microbial communities from MTU Mesocosm Facility, Houghton, MI, USA - PEATcosm2014_Bin06_10_metaG | ecosystem: Environmental > Terrestrial > Soil > Wetlands > Peat | place... | reverse complement strand
GACGAGGTGGTGATCGCGGCGGGGACCGTGGTGGACGAGGCGGCGGAGGCGGCGGACGAGGCCGCTGGTAAAGCGCTTCCAGCCAGGATCTGCTGGTCGACGATTTGGTGGCAGCGTCGTTGTTCCATTACCTCGTCATCTCAAGCTTTGTCATCGACCGATTGACGACGCCCATGGGAGTCTCAAAGGCCGGCGTTTTGAACTTCTCGGTTTGGCTTCCGTGGTCCGCAAGCTTAGTCTCAAACCGCACCCAGATCGCGGCGATCGCGGCCTCTCTCATTGATGCGGTCTATCCACCTATGTAAACTAAAGCTAATACCGTGCGCCCGTAGCTCAGATGGATAGAGCGATTGCCTCCGGAGCAATAGGTCGGGAGTTCGAATCTCTCCGGGCGCACCAGATTCTCCTTTCATTCCCATTCGCTGCCGACTGCAACCGCTCTTGATATGAACTACGACGCCATTCTGGTTGTTTCTTTTGGTGGGCCTGAATCGAAGGATGAGGTGATTCCCTTTCTGGAAACTGTGCTGCGCGGGCGAAACATTCCGCGCGAGCGCTTATTGACGGTCGCCGAGCACTATTACCATTTTGACGGCAAGAGTCCGATCAACCAGCAGGCGCGAGATTTGATTGCAGCGCTGAAGGCTGAGCTCGGGAAAGATGGTCCCGGACTTCCAATTTATTGGGGGAACCGGAACTGGCATCCCTTCCTGGCTGAGACTCTAGGGAAAATGAAAGAGGATGGAATCCGTCGGGCCGTCGGCTTCGTGACTTCGGCTTATAGTTCTTACTCGGGATGCCGGCAATATCGTGAAGACATTGCGCGGGCGCAGGGCGAAGTGGGAGCGGGTGCGCCGGAGGTGGACAAGCTGCGAGCGTTCTTCAACCATCCCGCGTTCATCGAGGTCATGATCGAACGCGTGCGGGAGGCGTTGCGCGCGATTCCGGCGGACTCGCGGCGGAACGCGCAGATTGTTTACACCGCGCACAGCATTCCGCTTTCCATGGCAAACACGAGTGAGTACGTGCCGCAGCTGGAGGAGGTGCGCCGGCTGATTTCGGAGGCTTTGGAGCAGAAAAATGACGTGCTCGTCTACCAGAGCCGCAGCGGTGCGCCGGGACAGCCTTGGCTCGATCCGGATATTCTCGATTACCTGCGCCGGGTAAAGGGCGAGAACCTGGCGTCGGCTGTGGTGTTGGCGCCAATCGGTTTCATCTCCGATCACATGGAAGTGTTGTACGACCTGGATGTGGAGGCGCGGCAGCTCTGCGATTCCCTGGCTCTGCCCATGGTGCGGGCGAAGACGGTGGGCGTGCATCCGAAGTTTATTGGAATGATTCGAGAGTTGATTCTGGAGCGGATGAATCCAGGGTCGGAACGGAGTGCCGTCGGATCCCTAGGGCCGCGGCCGGACCTGTGTGCGGAGGATTGTTGTCCCGCACCCCAGCGGGTGGTGCGGCCGCACTCGACCTAACCGGTGGCGGAAATTTTGGAAGGTTCGTAGCCGGTGGCCTTCGGACTGCCTTCCACCAGATGCATGGTATGGAGAATGGTCTGAAGGACTGCCTCGTTGCCTACGGCTGTGTTAATCATTACGTGATAGAGGGAGCGAGTGGGCCAGTCGGCGTTGAAGTAGTGTTTGACGAAGGCCATGCGTTCGCGGTCGACAGTGCCGACCAGTTCCTCGGCTTGCGTGGCGGATGATCCGTCTTCCACGAGACGGCGCACTTTTTCAGCGCTGGGAGCGTAAAGAAAGACATGAAAGGCATCCGGGTGCAAGCGTAGAAAATAAGGTGCGCCGCGGCCCACTACCACCGAGTTTCCCTGCTCGGCGATTCTCGAAGTGATTTCCTCCATGATCTCCATCATGCAATCGGTGTCGAAGGTCAGACTGGTGAGGGGGGAACTACGCTCGTGGCTGCCCCGCCAGAAGGTTTTCGCCAAGCGGTAGAGCCGGCTGTCCATGCGCTCGTCGCAGCGCCGGACTGCGGAGGTATCGACGTCGGCGATGCGGGCAATCTCTTCGGTGAGGCGGCGATCCCAGAGGTTCCAGCCCAGGCGCTCAGCCAGTCGTGCGGCGATGGCGCCGCCGCCACAGCCATACTCGCGCTCAATTGTGATGACCCGAAACATCCCCAGTTTCCGCCGCGCCGCGCATTAGTGTACCGCAATTCCACCGCCGGGCCTGCCTTTTTTCATGAAGAAGACGAGCGGGATCATGCAAAGGATGGAGATTGCCAAGAGGCGAAAGTCGTCTATGTAGGCCAGCATGGTTGCCTGGCGCTGAACCGTGCCTTCGATCAACGCATACGCCTGCTGAGTGGCAAAGGCTGCGCTTGCTCCGTGTGCGCGCATGGCCTGTGCCGCGCCCTGCATCATCGCCCGGAAGGCGGGATTGGAGGCGCTGAGGTTGCGGGACAGATCGTTCAGGTGAACCTGGGTACGGCGATCGAGCATGGTGGTGACCAGAGAAATTCCGACGCTGCCGCCGATGTTGCGGGCCAGGTTCATTAAGCCCGAAGCCGCATTATTCTTGTCGCGGGGCAGAAATGCGTACGCCGCGGTGTTGATGGGAACAAAAAGGAAGGCCATGCCGATGGCTTGGAAGATGCGGGCGTTGGCTGCGGTGCGAAAATCAATCTCCAGATCAAAACCGGCCATGTGGAACAAGGAACCGGAAAGCATGACCAAGCCGAAAAGCAGCAGGTACCGAGGGCTGTAACGGGAGAGCATGAATCCGACCAGCGGGAGCAGCAGAATGATGGTGAAGCCGCCTGGCATCAACGCAAATCCTGCTTCCTGAGCGGTGTATCCGAGCAGCGTCTGGGTGAATAATGGCAGCAGCAAAGTGCTGCCCAGCAGAGCAAACCCCAACATGAACATTAATAAGTTAGAGATGCCGAAGGTGCGATCCCGGAACAGATGCAGATCGATGATCGGGTCTTTCTGCCGCCACTCCCAGATCACCACGAAAATCAGCGAGACGGCGCAGATCAGGGAGAGAATCACAATGAAGTGCGACTCAAACCAATCGTCGCGCTGGCCTTTGTCGAGGACAACCTGCAGGGTCCCCAGGCCCAAAGCGACGAAGCCGAGGCCGATGTAGTCGATTCTGGTTTCGCTGAGCTTGCGGCGTTTGAAGTAGGGCGGGTCCTGGATGAGACGGGAGGTGAGCAATATAGAAATGATGCCGACCGGGATGTTGATAAAGAAGATCCAACGCCAGGTGAAATTGTCGGTGATCCAACCCCCAAGAGTTGGCCCAATGGCCGGGGCGGTAACGACGGCCATGCCGTAAACGGCGAACGCCATACCGCGCTTGGCGGGAGGAAAAGTATCGGCAAGAATCGCTTGCTCGCTGGGCTGGAGTCCGCCTCCACCGGCGCCTTGCAACACGCGACAAACGATGAGAGTTGAGAGATTCGGCGCAAGGCCGCACAAAAAGGAGCTGACGGTGAACAGGGCGACGCAGCTCATGTAAAAATTCTTGCGGCCCATGATGGAAGAGAGCCAACCGCTCAGCGGAAGCACGATGGCGTTGGAAACCAGGTAGGAGGTCAGAACCCATGTGCTCTCATCCTGCCCAGCCGAGAGGCTGCCTGCGATGTGGGGAAGAGCGACGTTGGCGATCGAAGTATCGAGCACCTCCATAAAAGTCGCCAGGGTGACGGTTATGGCGATGATCCAGGGATTTACCGACGGAAGCCAGGCATCGGCGTTGTCGAACGTGGGCGATGAAGCGCTCATTGCCGGACCCAGATTTTGGGGTCGACTGACATGCCCGGTCGCAGTGACTGATCGTTGTTTTCACCGGGATCGAGCACGATCTTTACCGGAATGCGTTGCACCACCTTCACATAGTTGCCGGTCGCATTCTCAGGAGGAAGCAAGCTGAAACGGGCGCCGCTGGCGCCGGCAATGCTATCCACCTTACCCTTGTAGGTTCTTCCATTGGCGTCGACTTCGATCGTGACCCGCTGGCCAACCTTCATGTCGCGAAGCTGGGTCTCCTTCAGGTTGGCGGTGATCCAGACATCATTCAGGGGAATGATCTTCAGCAGTTCCTGGCCGGGGGCGACGTTCTGCCCAACTTCGACGGTGCGGTCACTCACCACCCCGGAAACCGGAGCAACAACCTTGGTGTAGCGCAAATTGAGCAGCGCCTGGTCGAGGTCGGCTTTCTTGCGTTGCGCATCGGCCAGAGCGGAAGCGGCCTTGGAGCGCATGATCTGAACCTGTTGGGGCGCAGTCTGGGCGTTGCGCCAATTGGCTTCTGCCTGCGCCAGCTTTGACTGAGCCTCGGTCACCTGGGACCTGGCGGCATCAGCGTTGGCGCGGGCAGCGTCCACCGCGGCGGCACTGGCTTTGGCGGCAGCAACGGCCTGGTCGTATTGCTGTTGCGAGATCTCCTGCTTGTCGACGAGTTGTTTGTAGCGGCCAAGATCGTTCTGCGCCTTGACATTGTTGGCTTCGGCTTGGTCGAGCTGGGCTTTGGCGGCGTCTAATTGTTGTCTCGCGGCGGAGATGCCGGCGCGGGCGCCGGCGACATCGGCTTCGGTTGACGAAACCTGGCTGCTGGTGCTGACAGAAGTGATGGGGACATCGACGCCGGCAGCGGCGGCGGCGGCCTGCGCGCTCTCGAAGTCGGCTTTCGCGCGCTCGTAGGCAACCTGATAATCCGCCGGGTCGATTTCCACCAGAACCGTGCCCGCCGGCACAGACTGGTTGTCTAAGACGTCCAGCTTTATCACGTTGCCTGCAATACGAGTGCTCACGGAGTTGACGTGGCCATCTACCTGGGCATCATCGGTGGTTTCATAACTGGTTACATAACGGTAGACAAAAAATCCCACAACCAGCAGAACGACGGCGGCGATGATGACGGCGATACGAAAACCGGGACTGGAGGTGCGCGACGAGCGGGTATGAAAGTCGCGCTCCGTCGAAGGCAGGGGCTTGGTGCGGGTCTCGGGTTGATCCGGAGGAGCGGCGGGCGGGCGCTGCGTCGTCGTCGGTTCCATAAAATTAAATTAGTGTTCGCCTTTCAGATATCGCTTGACTCCCTGCTCGGCGTCGCCGATGGAGCGTGCCAGTTCGATCTTGGCCAGGTTATGTGCGTACAAACTTTGAATGTAACTTTCATGCGCGCTGGCCACGGATTCCTGCGCCTGCACCACTTCCAGGTTGTCGGACACACCCGCGGAGAAGCGATCCTGGGATTCGGTGAGGGCTTGTTCCGCTAACTGGACCGAACTGCGGGCTACCTCAACCTGGTCGGCGGCGGACTTCAGGTCCAGCAAGGAAGCTCGAACCTCGTAATCGATTCGGCCGCGCAAGTCAGCCAATTGAGAGCGCGCTTGCTTCAACTGGGCTTCGGCTTCGAGGACGTCGCTGTGAGTTTTCCCGCCCGCGAAGATCGGAATCGTCAGGCCTCCATCCACTTGCCATGTGCCGTTCGAGTTGGAAGGGGTGACTCCGATTTCGCCGTAGTTAGCATTTACGTCCAGACTTGGATAGTGGCCGGCAGTTGCGGCCCGTCGTGAAAGTTCCGCGGCACGAACTTGCGCCTGGGCGGCCTGGTAGTCGGAGCGGGAAGCGTAGGCGCGCTGCAAATAAACCTCAACCGGTAAAGCGGTCAATGCCTGGTAGGGAGCTTTCTCTGTTAGAACGAACTCCTGACCTGGGGGAAGACCGATCACTCGAGCCAGAGACAGCTTCTGCTTCTCGAAATCGTTGCGGGCCGCAATCAGTTGCTGCTGGCGGGTTTGGAGCTCGACCTGGGAGCGCAGAGTGTCGATCGATGGACTCAGTCCGGCCTTTTGCTGGTCAACGGCCTTGTTGTAGAGTGCCTGCGAATTCTGGACCTGGGCCTCGGTGGTTTCAATGCGGGCGGCGGTGGCAACCGCCATGAGATAGGCGTTGCCCACGGCAAGCACGACCAGTTCGCGGGCATCTTTGAAGCTGTACACCGCCGATTTCAGGCTCTCGGAAGCGGCCCGCTCCCTCTCGAGATCGTGAAAGTTGAAGATGGATTGGCTAAAAGAGGCGCGCGCATCGAAGTAATTGAAGGGACCAATGACGCGGGGAAGTGGAAACGGAAACAGGTTGCCCCTGAATCCTAGCGCGGTCAGGCTTAGGGTCTGAACATCTTCGTGTACGCGCCCCGAAAGGTTGGGCAGGAGGTTGCTGAGTTCTTTCCATCTTTCACCCCGCGCCATGATGGTCTGATCCCCGGAAAGAAGAAGACCGAGATTGTTGCGGAGTCCGCGATCGATGGCCTCCTGGAAGCTGAGTTGCAAAACTTCCGGAGTTGCTGTGCCGTCAGCTTCGCTGCCGGTGAACGGACTCTGCGATCCAGGTAGCGAAATGGAAGGAGTCGGCGTGGAGGTCTGCGCCACCAGAAACTTTGTTGGAAACAGTAGCAGAAAGGAAGCAAGAGCAAAAAATCGAAGTCCAGGAGCTCGATTGGCTGACGAGCGGAGCGTCTCCGCTTCTGAAAAAAGTCCGAGTGCGGCAACGTTGTGAGGATCACCTTTCTCTTTCATGGCATAAACGTCGTGTTATTGATTCGCTCTGGGCATTTCTCGATGCAAAAAGCTCGGCCGCCGCGCTTTTTGAAATACTTTAGGGATTGTATCGGAAAGCCTGTTACCGAAGACACCTTCCGCTTCCCCCTCCGTGGCGGGTAAATTGGAGATGAAGGGATGCGTCCAGTTGGCGGATTGGTTGTCGGAAACATGACTGCCGGCTGGCCTGCTCGGGTTACGTGGAGAAACCGCTGAAGCTGTGCACATCTCATTTTCCAGCCCCGCTGACCATCGCCGTTAAGGAGCGTCCGCCTGACCAATGCCGTCCTCGACCCCAAAGCGTGCGGTGAAATCTGTGGACCGGCGACGCAGACGACATCCTCGATACCGCGCCGATTTCCGCCTGAGCGTGAACCATCTTCTGGGGGATCACTACCAGAAGATCGAGGGTCACTGCCGAGATGTTTCGGAAGCCGGCGTCGGGATCCTGCTGGCGGCAGAACTCAGTATCGGAGAAGTTGTAAACCTGTGTCTGACATTTCCCGGATCAGAAATGAAGTGGGAGTTGCGAGCCGTGGTTCGATACCGTCGCGGATACCAGTACGGCTTTGAATTCTTGTCCCTTACCAAGGAAGAGCGAGAATCGCTGTTGAAATTCCTAAACGGCCGGGAGCAGATCGACTGAGCGCTCGAACCGCGATCTTTTGATAACGGCGGGTTGTTCATTGGCGGTCCGGCCGCCTGCAGGGTGACTTCCGTAATCTTGAAGGCCGCTGATCTGGGGTTCAAGCTAAAACCGGGGATACGCTCGCGATCCCGAGGACGCATTACCTTCAATGAACCAATCCAAGCCTGATGCAGCGGGAGGAACGGACTGGACGGGCCTTCTGGCCGATCCCGAGCTGGCGCGTAATCTGGGTAAGCTGCTGCAGATCTATCGTGATGCCCCGCCAGAGCGCAGGGAAGAGGCTCTTCTTGCAGCGATGCGCGAAATTAAACAAGAAGTGGCGAGCAGTTCCGCAGTGAAAACCCCATCGAGCGCGGCGCCGGAGGTTTCACCGCAGCCCTTGCCGGCTCCCGCTGCGTATTCCCCACCATTTGAACCGGATATCTTCAGCCCTACCTGGGCCCAGGACCGGCGGCGACATCCTCGAATTAAATGTTTTGTGGCAGTGGAACTGCGGGTGGATGATGCCGATGCACCGATTTGGGGCAATCTTTCCAACACCAGCTTAGGGGGTTGCCAGGTGGAAACCGCCACCTCGATCATCGGCGGAGCCAAGGTCGAAATTGGACTTTGGGTGGCGAGCGGAAAGATATGGGTAAAAGGCCTGGCCTTGAACGGGGTAGTGACGCGCACGGCGCCGGATGCGGGAGTGCGCATTCGGTTTGCCGGCATGGATCCCGTCGAAAAAGAACATCTGCGGCAGTTCCTTAAATATGTGCAGGAGAGTTCGAGAGCATCGCATAGCGAGAAAAGCTACCTGGACTTGTTAAAGTAGACCACTGCCTGGGCTTCGATTCCCTTCCTTTCAGATTTCCGTTTTCTGCAACTCGACCACTTTGCAATCTCCTTCTGTTCTCACTTCCCGCGACATTGGTTCGCTGGAAATTGATACACTTCGAGTGAAACCCTTTCAGCCTGGGGTACTCTAATGAATGTATTGTTGTGAGTCGTGGCCGGCGCAGCGGAACCGGTCACCCGACGCTCGTCAGACCTCTAAATAATGGAGCGATGAGGCTAAGAGACGATCCGGGTAAAGTCGGGGATTTTTCTTCGGAAGGAGCGGGCATCACATGGTAGCGAGTGAGCAGGCGGTAGTGACGGGCGCGCAGCTGGATACGCTATGCATAAACACCATCCGCACTTTAGCGATCGATGCGGTGCAGCAGGCTAACAGCGGCCACCCGGGCGCGCCCATGGGCCTGGCGCCGGTGACGTATTGCCTGTGGCAGGAGTTTCTGCGGTACGATCCGGAAGATCCGAAGTGGCTCAACCGTGACCGCTTTGTGCTGTCGAACGGTCACGCCTCCATGTTGCTTTATGCCATGCTTCACCTGGCCGGCGTTCGGGAGGTTAGTAAGGATGGGAAAGTCCTGAAAGATCTGGCCGTGCCCATGGAAGAGCTAAAGCGCTTCCGGCAACTGGGAAGCCGAACGCCGGGACATCCCGAATCGCACGTCACAACCGGCGTAGAGACCACGACCGGGCCGCTCGGTCAGGGCGTGGGAAACAGCGTAGGCATGGCCATTGCGAGCAAGTGGCTGGCGGCGAATTTCAACCGGCCCGAGTTTGAGATCTTCGATTTCAATGTGTACGCCATGTGCTCGGACGGCGATCTGATGGAAGGCATTGGGGGCGAAGCCGCGTCCCTTGCCGGGCATCTGAAGCTTTCGAATCTGTGCTGGATGTACGACCATAACCACATCACGCTGGATGGCCCGGCGGACTGGTCGTTCAGCGAAGACGTGGCCACGCGCTTCGTCGGCTACGGCTGGAATGTGACGCGGGTGGCGGATGCCAATGATCTGGATATGCTGGCGCGGGGCTTTGAAACGTTTCACAAGACCACGGATCGTCCTACGCTGATCATCGTCGACAGCCACATTGGCTACGGATCGCCCCACAAACAGGACAGCAATGCGGCCCACGGCGAACCGCTGGGTGAGGAAGAAGTACGGCTGGTGAAGAAATTCTATGGCTGGCCGGAAGATGCAAAGTTTCTGGTGCCGGAAGGCGTTCGCGAGCACTTCCAGGACGGAATCGGCAAGCGTGGGCGGGAGGCGCGCACGCAGTGGGAAAGGTTGTTTGCGGCCTACACGCAGAAGTATCCCGACCTGGCGGATCGGTTGCATCGCATGCAGCGTCGGGAACTTCCCGATGGCTGGGACAAGAACCTGCCAGTCTTTCCCGCGGACGCGAAGGGACTTGCGACGCGCGAGAGTTCGGGAAAGGTGCTGAACCTACTCGCGCAGAATATCCCCTGGCTCATCGGGGGCTCGGCCGACCTGGCTACTTCGAACAAAACCAATTTGAAGTTCGAAGGGGCCGGCGACTTTCAACCCGGAGAATACGGCGGACGTAATTTGCATTTCGGCGTGCGTGAACACGCCATGGCCGCGACCGTGAACGGTCTTACGGTTTCTGGAATTCGGGCCTTTGGCGCTACTTTCTTCAATTTCAGCGACTACATGCGCGCCAGTATCCGGCTGGCAGCATTGATGGAGTGTCCCTCGATCTTTATCTTCACCCACGATTCGATTGGAGTGGGAGAGGACGGTCCGACGCACCAACCGATCGAGCAACTGGCATCCTTGCGGGCGATGCCAAACCTGATTGTGCTTCGTCCGGGAGACGCAAATGAGGTGGTGGAAGCATGGAAGATCATCGCCCGGCTACAACACCAACCCGCGGCACTGGTGCTGACCCGGCAGAACCTTCCCACCTTGGATCGCACGAAGTACGCCACGGCCTCCGGAACATTGCGCGGCGCGTATGTTTTAGCCGACGCTCCCGGCGGCAAACCCGAAGTGATTTTAATCGGCACCGGCAGCGAAGTTGCGCTGTGCGTAGAAGCTTACGAAAAGCTTAAAGCCGAGGGAGTTTCGGCGCGAGTTGTCAGCATGCCCTCCGAAGAGATCTTTGAGCAACAGGACGCGGCATACAAAGAGAGCGTACTTCCCGCCTCCGTGACCGCCAGGGTCTCGGTGGAAATGGCCTCCACTTTTGGCTGGGAGCGCTACGTTGGACTCAAGGGACGCAAGGTGGGCATGCACCGCTTCGGCGCTTCGGCGCCCTTGAAAGACCTGCTGAGGTACTTCGGCTTCACAGCGGACACGGTGGTAGCCGAGGCGCGCAAGGCGATGGCGGAAAAGTAGCGGCGGATTCTCCGCTCCCCGTCCCGAAGCTTGGGGTGGGCAATTCAACCGAACGGTTTGATCGCGCGACGGTCCGCGCGGTTCATCAGGAGAAAATGATCATGCAGCCAACTGGAGTTCTGGAAACCTCAAAAGCTACCAATCCCTTGCAAGCCCTGCTCGGCTATGGACAGTCGATGTGGCTGGATTACATCCGGCGCGATCTGTTGACCGACGGCAAACTGAAAGCCATGATCGAAGAGGATGGTCTTCGCGGGATGACTTCGAATCCGTCGATTTTCGAAAAAGCGATTGCCGAGAGTTCGCTCTACGACGACATCTTGAAGGAACTGGCCTCGAAAAACGACTTCGATACGACCGCGAAGTACGAACAGATTGCGATCCGCGACATTCAAGATGCGGCCGATCTGCTGCGGCCGGTGCATGAGAGTTCGAAGTTCAGGGACGGATATGTCAGTCTGGAAGTGTCTCCGCTGCTGGCGCTCGAAACCAGAGAGACGATCGAGGAAGGCCGCCGCCTGTGGAAGGCGGTGAACCGCGAGAATGTGATGATCAAGGTTCCGGGCACGGCCGAAGGTTTGCCGGCGATCCGACAGCTGATCAGTGAGGGCATCAACGTCAACGTGACATTGTTGTTCGCGCAGGAAGTATATGAAAAGGTTGCGGAAGCCTATCTCCTGGGGCTGGAAGACCTGGCGAAACACGGCGGCAATCTCAGGAAGATGGCGGGAGTCGCCAGCTTCTTTATCAGCCGCATCGACACGCTGGTGGATTCGATGATCGATGGCAAGATCAAAGCCTCCAGCGACCTGCCACAGCAGGCGTTGCTCAAGAGTCTGCTGGGCAAAGTGGCCATCGCCAATGGGAAGCTAACGTACCAGCGCTACCAGCGCATTTTCAGCGGGCCCCGATGGGAGGTTTTGGCCGCCAAGGGAGCGCAAACCCAGCGCGTTCTGTGGGCGAGTACGAGCACGAAGAATCCTGCATATCGTGACGTTATGTACGTGGAAGAGCTGATCGGGCCGGACACGGTGAACACCATGCCTCCGGCTACGGTCGATGCATTTCGCGACCACGGCAAGCTCCGGAACAGCCTCACCGAAGACGTAGCCGGCGCGCAGAAAACAATGGATGATTTGGCGAAGGCGGGCATCTCCATCAAAGAAGTCACCACCAAGCTGACCAGCGACGGCGTGAAACTGTTTGCCGATTCGTTCCACAAGTTGCTGGACGCGGTGGAGAAGAACACGCGGCAAAAAGGAAGGAACGATTGAGTCGCTTGAAGTCATCTCTACCGGAAAGCCTCGCCGCGGCGGTGAAGACCACGATTGCCGATTGGCAGGCGGGGGGCAAGGTCGAACGCCTCTGGCAGCGGGACGCCTCCCTGTGGACGGGAGACGATGAGGCCAAATGGCTAGGATGGTTGGACATTACAGAAGAACAGATCGCCGAGCAGGTGGCTTTGCGCAATCTGAGCAAGGAAATCTGGAGCGCGGGCTTCAAGGATATTCTTTTGCTGGGCATGGGAGGATCGAGTTTGTGCCCGGAGGTCCTGCGCATGACCTTCGGCCAGGCCGCCGGATACCCCGACATGCACGTGCTCGACTCCACCGATCCGGCCCAGGTGAAGGCTTTCGAAAACAAAATCGACATTGCCCGGACGCTGTTTATTGTTTCCAGTAAGTCGGGAAGCACGCTCGAGCCCAATATTTTCAAGCAGTATTTTTTCGAGCTGACGAAAAAGGCGGTGGGCGCGGACAAGGCGGGAAGCCACTTCATCGCCGTGACCGATCCGGGATCGAAGATGCAACAGGTGGCGGAAGGGGATCGGTTCCGGCATGTGTTCTTTGGCCGGCCCTCGATCGGAGGGCGCTATTCCGCACTTTCAAACTTTGGCATGGTGCCTGCGGCTGCGATCGGGGTGGACACGAAAAAGTTTCTCGACCGCACTCAGGAAATGGTGCGGGCTTGCGGCGCCGGACGACCGGTCAGCGAGAATCCGGGGGCCGTTCTTGGAATTATTTTGGGCACGGCGGCGGTGCATGGGCGCGACAAAGTCACAATCGTCACTTCTCCCGAGATCTCTGACCTCGGCGCATGGCTCGAACAGTTGCTGGCTGAGTCCACAGGAAAAGTTGGCAAGGGGATCATTCCGGTGGACCGCGAGGAGCTTGCGGCACCTGAGGCGTACGGCCACGATCGCGTGTTTGCCTACATCCATACCGAGTCCACGGCCGACGCCCAGACTGAGTCAAAACTGACGGCGCTCGAAAAGGCCGGGCATGCGGTGCTGCGAATTTCGATGGCCGACATCTACGACCTGGGCGCGGAGTTTTTCCGGTGGGAGATCGCTACCGCGGTGGCCGGGTCCATCATCGGCATCAACGCCTTTAACCAGCCTGACGTTGAAGCCAGTAAGATTGCCACCAAGAGTTTGACCTCGGAATACGAAAAGACCGGTTCCCTGCCCGCGGAAAAACCGGTGGTGGAAGAGGGCGGAATCAAGCTTTTCACCGACGAGAAAAACGCTGCGGCTTTGGCCGAGGCTGCGGGCGGAGACAAGTCCCTGGCCGGATATTTGAAAGCCCATCTCAGCCGCATCCAGCCGGGTGACTACTTTGCGGTACTGGGATTCGTCCAGAGGAATGCCGAGCACGAAAAAAAGCTGCAGGCCGTGCGTCACGCGGTACGGGACAAAAAGCAGGTTGCGACCTGCCTGGGGTTCGGACCTCGCTTTCTGCATTCGACTGGACAAGCCTACAAAGGCGGACCGAATTCGGGAGTGTTCCTGCAAGTGACTTGCGACGATGCGATTCAACTTCCGGTGCCGGAGCAGAAATACACATTCGGAGTCGTGAAGGCGGCGCAGGCGCGAGGCGATTTCCAGGTGCTGGTGGAACGCGGGCGACGAGCGCTGCGCGTGCACCTGCCGGATGTGGAATCCGGGCTGGTGACTCTGACTGCGGCGGTTCAAAAAGCGCTGGGATGATTTTCACGGCAACGGCCGACGGGACAGCCGGCGCCAAGTTAAGGAGCAAGTGATGCAATTAGGAATGGTCGGTCTGGGCCGCATGGGCGCCAACATGACGCGGCGTCTGATGCGTGGCGGACATCAACTGGTGGTCTCGGATTTGAGTGCGGACTCGGTGAAACAACTGGCCGGCGAAGGAGCCGGCGGTTCGTCGTCGCTCGAGGATCTGGTCGGAAAACTGAAAGCGCCACGGGCGGTATGGGTGATGGTGCCGTCCGGAGGTGCTACCGAACAGACGGTTCAGAAACTGGCGCAGCACATGCAATCCGGCGACACCATCCTCGATGGCGGTAACTCTTACTTCAAAGACGACGTGCGCCGGGCCGGCGAGTTCAAGAGCAAGGGCATTCACTACGTGGACGTGGGAACCAGCGGCGGTGTCTGGGGCCTCGAGCGCGGTTACTGCATGATGATTGGCGGACCCGTGGAAGCGGTACAGCGGCTCGACCCCATCTTCAAAACCCTGGCGCCCGGAGTCGGCGACATTCCGCGCACTCCAGGCCGCGAAAAGCTCGCGGGGACGGCCGAGCAGGGCTACATTCACTGCGGACCCTCGGGCTCGGGCCACTTCGTAAAGATGGTGCATAACGGCATCGAATATGGAATCATGCAGGCCTATGCCGAGGGTTTCGACATCTTCAAGAACGCCACCAGCAAAGATCTGCCGCAAGAGATTCGCTACGATCTGAATCTGCCCGATATCGCCGAAGTTTGGCGACGGGGCAGCGTGGTCAGTTCGTGGCTGCTCGATCTCACCGCCATGGCTTTGACGGAGAACCCGACGCTCTCCGAATACGAGGGCTACGTGCAGGATTCGGGAGAGGGACGCTGGACGATTCAGGCTGCCCTGGACGAAGCTGTACCGGCGGATGTGCTCACTGCAGCTTTATATGTGCGCTTCCGGTCACGGCAGCAGCATACCTTTGCGGAGAAGATGCTTTCTGCCATGCGGCAGAAGTTCGGCGGGCACATCGAAACCGGTGCCCCTAAATCGGGCGCGAGTAGCGCGGCTAGCAAGAAGAGCGCCTAACCAACAACGTCTTTCATCTTCCGGCGAAACATCCGAGGAACGGGATATGGCGCAACTGGCGGAACAGCCCACAATAGCCACACCACGCATCGGCAAGCAAGGCGACCCGTGCATCATGGTGATCTTCGGCGCCGCCGGCGATCTGACGGCGCGCCTGTTGATTCCCGCGCTGTACAATCTGGCCCGGGCTAATTTGCTCTCGAAGGAGTTTGCTGTGCTCGGCGTAGCCCGGGCGCAGATGTCGGATGAGGATTTCCGCAAGCGCCTCTATGACGATGTCAAAGAGTACTGCGGCGATTGCATCCAGGATAGTCTCTGGGAGAGTTTTTCGCGCCGCTTTTACTATTCCGCCGGCGATTTTAATGACGACAAGCTTTACCCCCAGATCAAAGATCGTCTGGCGCAGATCGACCGGGATCAGTCAACCCACCAGAACGTCTTCTATTACATGGCGACGGCTCCGAGTTTCTTCGGGCCTATCGTCGAAAAGCTCGCCGCCAACGGCCTGATGGAGCAAAACAATAGCCACTGGCGCCGGGTGATTATCGAGAAGCCCTTCGGTCACGACCTGGAGTCTGCCAAAGCCCTTAACCAGCAACTGCTCAAGCTTGCCGATGAGAAGCAGATCTATCGGATCGACCATTACCTGGGCAAAGAAACCGTGCAGAACATCATGGCGTTTCGCTTCGCCAACGGAATTTTTGAGCCCATCTGGAACCGCCGCTACATCGATCACGTGCAGATTTCCGTGGCTGAAACCGTGGGCGTGGAAGGCCGCGGCAGTTATTTCGAACACGCGGGCTCGCTCCGCGACATGGTGCCGAATCACATCATGCAGCTCATCAGCCTCACCGCCATGGAGCCTCCCATCTCTTTTGACGCCAACGCCGTTCGCGACGAACAGGCAAAGATTCTGCATGCCATCCAGCCGATCAGTGATGAAGAAGTTCTCACCCGATCGGTGCGCGGTCAGTACGGACCAGGCACCGAAGGCGGCGAAAACGTTCCCGCCTACCGTGCCGAAGCCGACGTTTCTCCCGATTCACGGACGGAGACTTTCGTCGCTATGAAGCTGCTGATCGATAACTGGCGCTGGGCCGATGTACCCTTCTACCTGCGAACTGGAAAACGCATGCCGGCGCGCAACACCCACATCGTAATCCAATTTCGCCAGGCTCCTTTCGTGTTGTTCCGGGATACTTCCGTCGAACACCTCATGCCGAATCAACTGGTCCTGCATATCCAGCCCGAGGAGGGCATCTCGTTGCAATTTGCGGCCAAGGTGCCTGGACCCGTCATGCGCCTCGGAACCGTGGACATGAACTTCGAATATCAGGAATACTTCGGCAAGCAGCCCAGCACCGGCTATGAGCGGTTGCTGCACGACTGCATGATCGGCGATCAGACCTTGTTTCAACGCGCCGATATGGTTGAGGCGGGGTGGAACGTCGTGAATCCCGTACTCGATCTTTGGAAGGCATTACCTCCGCGAAACTTCCCCAATTACGCTTCGGGAACTTGGGGGCCGAAAGAGGCCGATGAATTATTGGAGCGCGACGGCCGGCGCTGGAGGAACTTCGAGAAATGATCCTGGCCGGGGATATTGGTGGGACCAACGCTCGACTCGCCTATTTTCAGCCCCAGAATGGCAGTCTCCGCTTAATTTCCGAGCGCGTCTTTCCCAGCCGCGAGTACACGGAACTGGGTGAGATTGTCTCCAGTTTTCTTCACGAGTCCGATACCCGCCCCGAGGTTGCCTGCTTCGGAATTGCGGGGCCGGTGCAGAATGGCAGGGTTGAGACCTCCAATCTTCCCTGGGTGATCGACCAATCCCGATTGGCGAAACAGATTCAGTTGCCGGCCACCTTGCTGATCAATGACCTTGAGGCCAATGCGTGGGGCATTGGCGCGCTCGGCCCGCAAGACCTGGTCTGTCTCAACCAGGTGGAAGCGGCAACCGGCAATCAAGCCGTCATTGCACCGGGAACCGGCCTCGGAGAAGCGGGGTTGTATTGGGACGGCAATCAGCACCATGTTTTTGCCTGCGAGGGCGGACACACGGATTTCGCGCCACAGGGCGAACTGCAGATCGAACTGTTGCGCTTTCTTGCCAGCCGCCTCGGACACGTCAGTTACGAACGCATTCTCTCCGGACCGGGACTGGTGAATGTGTATGAATTTCTGCATAAGGCCGGGTGCGGCGACGAACCCGCCGGATTCGCCGCGGAACTGGCTCACGGAGATGCTGCGGCAGCGATTTCCCGTGCCGCATTGAACGGGAGCAATCCTCTCGCCGAGCGTGCCCTCGACCTTTGGGTTTCGGTGTATGGCGCAGAGGCCGGTAATCTGGCCCTCAAGGCGATGGCGACGGGCGGAATCTTTTTGGGCGGTGGAATCTCGCCCAAGATCCTTTCCAAGCTTTCCGACCCGCTGTTTATGAACGCCTTTCTTGATAAAGGCAGGTTGCGGCCTGTGCTCGAAGGGATTCCGGTTCGGGTCGTCACCAATGATAAGGCTGGCCTTCTGGGTGCGGCCCGGTGCGCCGTAAGCAGCGCAAGCTCGATTCGAGCCCGGCAATCATGAACGCGACGTCCCCCACTCCGCAGATCGATCTGCGCCGGATGACTACCCCGCAGGATCTTTTCCGGGCAGCCGCGGATGAAGTGCTGCGCGTAGCAGCCCAGGCGATCTCCGAGCACGGTCGCTTTACGATTGCGCTCTCCGGAGGATCGACTCCCAGGAGCCTTTTTACCCTGATTGCGGCCAATGCCAGTAACGCCCTGCCCTGGGATAAAGTGTTTTTTTTCTGGGGCGACGAACGTCACGTTCCTCCACAAGACGCGGATAGCAACTACCGGATGGCCCAGGAATCGCTGCTTTCGAAAATTCCCGTGCCGGCCGGCAACATCTTTCGCATCCCCGCCGAAAATCCCGATGCTGCCGCGGCAGCGGAAGGCTACGAGCAAACCGTGCGAAAGTTTTTCGAAACCGGTCCAGGCGAGATCCCGCGCTTCGATGTGATTCTGCTGGGCATGGGGCCCGATGGGCATACGGCGTCATTGTTTCCAGAGACGCCGGCGTTGCAGGAGAAAACCCGCCTGGTGGTGGCGAACTGGATCGAGAAGTTAAAGACTTACCGCATCACCTTCACACTGCCCGTGCTGAATGCCGCGGCTTGCGTGTTCTTTCTGGTGAGCGGTAGCGATAAAGCGACAGTTCTTCGGGAAGTTCTCGAAGGCAGCGCGGCCGGGGGAAAGTATCCCAGTAAATTGGTGCGGCCCAAGGAAGGAAAGCTCATTTGGTTCGTCGATCAGGCGGCGGCCAGCGAACTGTCGCGTGTTGGGTAAACCCTGGGCGCCAGACGGCTGGGCGAATTTAGATCCGCCAGCCTCCAATTTCCTTCAAGCCCTTGCCGCGGGAGTGTTCGAATAGCCGCACACGATGGCGGCGGTGTTCGAACTCATGGATGTCGGCCCAGACCTCGGCTTGCCATCCCTTTTCATGACTTGCCGACTCGCCACAACTCGCGCAACGGGTGTGGAGACTGATGGAAGCAGCGTCGAGCACACCGGATAATTCGATGAAGATGCAACGGACTTCCTGGATTTCTTCGTGATCATCGAGCAGGTGTTCGTAACGGAGCAGATAGCCGAAGCCCAGTTTACGGGCCTCCGACTCTGCCTCCGCACGAGTATGGAAGGGGCCGTATTCCGCCCGAAGTTGTTCGGTGGAATCGCAAGCCATCCAGAAGGTTTCTTTGTAAGCCATTCCCGGCACGCCCAACGGATTGCGGAGGGCTCAGGCCACGAAGACCGCCCTCTGGATCAGGTTCACCCGTGCAATTGGCAGGCCGCTGCCGAGATGCGCGCAAGCAGTGCCTTTTCAGTCCTTTGCCCAAAGGCTTAGGAAGCAGGAGAGCAGCTCCGTGCAAATCTGTTGCAGAAATTGTTCGCTAGATCAAAAAACCAAGTCGGATGAGGGCGCAAGAACTTGCATTGCCCACCGTTCGCTAGTTACCGGCGGCACGTCCCAATGCGTAGCCCTGCCCTTCTGACCCTTCCAGCCAGTCCTTGCCGCCATGACCAGCTACGTACATGGCCAGCTCGAGCCGGCTCCAAACCCCTAATTTGTCGAAAGTACTTCGCAAGTGATTCTTGACAACCTGCTCGGTCGTGCCCATAAGCTTGCTGATCTCGCGATTGGTGAGCCCTCCCCAGACGAGCGAAGCAACGTGAATTTCCTTTGCCGTTAATTGCTCGCGCGGCATCATGATGGCTTCACCGCTTCCCTTTCGAATGCGGCAATCGCCAGCCTCACCCGCTTGCGCCCATCGCGGATGCCGGCTCGCAGGAAGAGAGTACGCAGGTGCTGCTTTACCGTTCGCGGACTGATGTTCAACTGGCCCGCGATTTCTTTGTTGTTGCAACCTTGAACCAGCAAGTCCAGCACCTGCCGGTCGCGGGGCGTAACTTTCATACCCTCGATGTCCATGGTGGCCTCCGCTTTCGTCTCGCTTCGTTGCTTTGTCCGATTCGAGCGCCGTTGTCAAGAATGGTAGAGCACACGCTTCGCCAAACTTTCGCTGCTCCCAGGTCGCGTGTAAGACCTTCGTGCACTTACACTTAGGGACGACGACCGAGCTTTCCGAAGAAGTTCAGAAACTCCTGCCAGGCTGGGCCGTTCCAAATCGGGCTGAGAAATGAGAGCTGATCGCCGTGGCGCAATCAAAAATGCACGTTTCAATTTTGCCCGTCCGAGCCCGGAGGAGAGGGACGAAGAGAATATCCAGCGGCGACTCCCGCCGCGTATAAGCTCCTTACCCTCAGACTTTTGCCCATGTACAGAGTTCAATGCAAGGGCCCGCGAGGGGGTGTGTGAGAACTGCCAGGACGGACTCGCATTGCACGAAATCCCGACCTTCCCAAAATGGATACCAGCAATTGCAAACCGCCTTCATTTTGGCACTCGTGCTCGGGGGGCCGCCGCTTTTTTCGACAGGCCGCGCCTTCGCAGGCAGGCCCGTCGCTCGTGCTCGGGCAGAGCACCGCGTGGCTCAACGACGGAGCGCCGCTGACGATCACACTGCAGCATGAGATCTGGCGGTGTTGCTCGTTCCCAACCTCAACGAGAATTTCGCGGTGGTCGACGACCCTCGAGACTCCGGAGCCGCTACCCGCGTTTTGCGAAGTGCAAGCCTCGCGCCAATCGCCGTTTCCTACGCCGGCGATCACTTCTCAGGCTCCGACTTGCTTCTTGAAATGGATGAACGGGGATGCGTTCTCGACTACCTGATGCCTCAAAAAACGGTGAACGAACTGCATCTTGCTGCCAGCATCCGCGTCGAGTACGCCGGGACACAGGAAGAAAACAACGCTCGTTCCATGACCTGGTGGTCGTGCTGATTCTTGCAATTCTGTTGCTGTTCATCGTGCTGCTGTTTGAGTTTGGCACATTCGCCGCGGCGTTCGCGATTCTTTCCTCGGCATTGCTTTCCACTTCGGGTGTAGTGATCGCCTTGTTGATCACCCGGACCACGTCTAATATTCCTTCGTTCATGGGGATGATTATGGTGATCGGCATCGTGGCCAAGAATGGCATCCGGCTGCTGGACGCCGATCAAGAAATGCGGCAGCGGGGAGTCATCGCCGAAGATGCCATGCTGCGAGCCGGCCGACGGCGATTGCGACCCATCGTGACGGCGGCGCTGGCCACGGTCGCGGGAATGCTCCCGCTGGCTTTCGCTCTCGGAACCGGATCATAGATGCTGGCTATCGCGGTGACGGGGCCTATTTCGATAGTGCTGTCGCTGATCATCACGCCTGCCGTTCATTTCTATCTCAGTGGCGACCAGGCATGAGTCAGACGAAGCGCATTGATTCGGCAACAGCCGCACAGCCTTGCAGATTACGATCGTAACCTTCTATCGGGTCGGCAATTTTATCGGGTAATAGGTCTTCAGCTCCAAAAGCTGTAACCCGCTGATTCGTTGTGGCCGGTCCCGTCAACGCCCGGCGCTCCGTACCTCCATTTGCCGCCTATAACCCAGCAGTACGGCGACTTCCAGAATAAGGTTTTATGGAGAAGGAATTGCACTAAAATAGGCGTGGTCTCCGGCGGGCCCCCCCACCCAGGCCGGGCCGGCCATAAGGGCAGCAGTGACGATCGTGACCGACGAAGACAAAACACCGGGGCTCGACGAGCAGACCTTTGGGAAGCTGGTCGAAGCTGCCTATGTGCTCCAGGAACACAACCGGGAAATACGGGCGATGGAGGAGAGCCTGGAGTTGCACAGCGAGCAGCTCCGGCAGCAAGAGTCCGCGCTCCAGGCTCAGTTCCAAATAAAAAAGCAGGAAGCGCCCGATAGTATTCCTCCCGGGGACTACACCCTCACTCTGGCTGAGATTGTCGAAGCGCAGCACCAGATTCAACGACGCCACCTTACCTTGGAGCCCGCGATGGAAGTGGTCGCCGAAAGGGTGGCGCGAATCACCAACGCGAGCGGCGCAGCGATTGGACTGCTCGAGGGAAAGGTGGTTTGTTACCGGGCCGGAACCGGAGCTCCGGCTTTGCCGCTGGGGAGCGAGGTTTCTCTCGATTCGGCAATTTGCGCGGCCAGCGTGCGGACGGGCCAGGTGATTCGCAGCGAAGATGTGAGCCTGGAGTTTCTGTTCGATGCCGAAGGCTGCATGCAGCGGGGAATTCAATCCCTGCTCTCGGTGCCGATTTACCACGACGGCGATATCGTCGGAGCCCTCGAGCTGTATTTCGACAAAATGCGCGGCTTCGCCGAACAGGATATCCACACCTGCCAGTTGATGGCTGGGCTGGTCACCGAAGCGATTGGCCGAGACGCTGAGTCTTCTTTGAAGAAGTCCATGGCCTCGGAACGATCGACGATGCTGGCCGCGATCGAGAAGCTCAAACCAAACCTGGCAGCTCTCGCAGATCAGGCCGCGGCCATCGCTAGCGCTGGAAAGGCCGGCTCGGCACCGATGGCGGTTGCCTGCTGGAAGTGCGGCAGCCCGGTTCTGGCGGTGGAGCAATTCTGCGGCAAGTGTGGCGCCGTGCGCACCAACGATGGGGAACCATCGGACACGCAGAACTGGGACATGCAGACAAAGTTCGCTTCTGCATGGCGGTCGCAACAGGAGTCTTCCGAAACCGCAAGCGGCGATCAAGGCTTATTGTCCCAGGGGATGGGGCCTGCCTCGGGCCAGAGGAACGGGAACAACGAACAAGGAGATCTGCCGGGAGAGGAAACCACAGATTATCCGCTCGAGCCGTTTTCTCTGTTGGAATGGGACGAGAGCCATCCCGAGCCGAACGGCCCGGTGGCAACGAAGGCCAACCCCGGGTCGTGGTCTCACTCCGCGGAATCGCAGCCCGATACCAGCGATGTCGATGCGCCGGCTGCTGCGCTGGTAAGGCTCGAGCCTGGAGACGGCAGCTGGACCTCGGCCGCGAAGGCTCGCGAGTTCCTGGAAGAGCTAGCCTCGACGCAATCGCCAAGCGCATTAGCCCGCTTCTGGCAGGCACGCCGAGGGAATTTTTATCTCGCCGTCGCAGTTATTCTAGTCCTTGTCGTCATTCGCTGGGGGATATTGTCAGACGACCACGCCGTGGGCGCCAGCAGCCACGGAGGCGCGCCCTCGGGAAATGTAAACCAGCATAAACCGGCGCCGGACGCCGATCTTTCCACCTTCGACAAATTTTTAATCAGCCTCGGCCTCGCGGATCCTCCGGAAGCTCCGGCATACAAGGGCAATCCTGACACCAGAGTCTGGGTTGACTTGCACACGGCGCTCTACTACTGTCCGGACTCCGACCTTTACGGCAGGACCCCGAAGGGAAGATTTGCCAGCCAGCGTGACGCTCAATTGGATCAGTTCGAACCAGCATCGCGCAAGGCATGTGAGTGACTCGGTGCTGGGCGGATCAATGATCCCACTGCCAGTGACTCCCTTGCCTGAGGCCGGATTGAGAGTGGATTGACAACCTGCAAAGGGCGTAGTGCAATCATAAGCGATTGCCGATTCAGGAGGAACGCTAGTGTCGCAGCCCACGAACGAATCCGACTCCGACGAAAAGGTATTACCACCGCAGGAGTTGAATCCTTTGCTGAATCCGCTGCTGGCGGAGCACATGGGACGGTGGGCAGAAGTTTATTTTACCAATCCTCCGGAAAAACGCGACCAGGCGATCGCCGAGTTGGTCCGGGAGCTGGAGAGCAACCCTCGACTCGAGATCAGTCCAGATCAGCCTGGCTCCGGTCAGCCTGACTCTGATCCGCTTAGCTCTCCTCAATTTGGTTCCGATCACCTTCGTGACCCCTTCGTTGATGAGAACGGAGCGCAGAAACGACCTGAGGATTCGGCACGGGATACGGCTCTCTACGGAATCGGGCCTGTTCTCACCTGCAGTTCGTGCGGGGAAAAGAATTGGCGGGAACAGAGATTTTGCGGAATGTGTGGTGCACCGCTGGCTCCCGCCCCGGAGGCCGCGACCAACTTGGACACGGAGGCTCTGCCCATCGCCAGAGCGAGTTGGACGGAGCCGGGGCTTTCTCCGCGGGATCATTCCACCGAGCATGTGAGTGAGCCGGCTGTCCAGCCTACTCCCATCGTCGAAGAGGATATTGAATACGAGGGAGCGGACTCCGGCTGGTCGCGGCCCGCAGCGCTTCCGGCCTTTGGAGTGGAAGCCGAGCCCGAGCCCCTTCGCTACCGTTACAAGGCCTACGTCGGCGTCGTGCTCGCTATCGTGCTTGGTGCCCTGATTTACGTGGGATGGCGGCACACGAGCGGCGCCCCCGGCGCTTCGTCGCTGCAATCCGCGCCAGTGCTCTCTGCCAGTCCGTCCGACCAAGCTGCCCAGGCGCCTGCCGTGCAACCCCCAGTTAGCACGCAGCCGAGTGCAAGAAAGAATGCGAAGAATGTACCGGCATCGAAGCCTCCGGCGCCGTTGCAAAGCCGGCAACCCGAGGTGAGCTCCCAGAGGCAGGACCGGACCGGCACGCGAAAGGCGCAGCCAGTCGCTTCCTTGGCCGCAGGTTCTCAACCTTCGGCGACCGAACAGAGCGGCGGCACGACAGAGCTAGCCATGGCCGAGAAGTACCTGAAGGGCGGGCGTGGCACGACTCCGAATAGCAGCGAAGCTGCGCGATGGCTGTGGAAAGCTGTGAGCAAGAAGAATCTTGCTGCCATGGTCGAGTTATCTGATCTGTACCTGCGAGGAGACGGCGTGTCCAAGAGTTGCGATCAGGCTCATTTGCTGCTGGACGCGGCGGCTCGCAAGGGTGAGACCGCCGCTGCCCTGCGCCTACGCAACTTACCAAGCTTCGGTTGCCAGTGAAAAATGAAAAGGGAGACAGGAGCTTCCTCCCCACCACGAAACTTCGCCGGCTGAATTACTGGAAGAAGACTTCGCAAACCATTCGCGGCAGATCATTCGCAGCGAATCCGCAACAAATCTTCACGCCTGAAGCTCTGGTCCTTGCCGACGGGACTCGTACCACAGCGCAAGCTCTACGCGGTTCCAGAGCCCAAGCTTGTCATAAATCACGCGAAGATAATTCTTGACCACATGTTCGGTGGTGCCGATCGCATGAGCGACGTCGCGGTTTTTCAAACCCTGGGCGACAAGCTCGATGACTCGGTTTTCACGTTCACTGGGGATACGGTTTCCATAACGGTCGCTTGCAAACATAATTGTCTCCGGTATAACAGGGTGGCGAGTTTTACTCGCTTGATTCCGCCGGTGATTCCGAAACGGAGGAACAACCGGTTAAAGTGAGCTTTTACGGTTCTGCGCGCCATCTTGAGCTGGCTTGCGATCTCGGCATTGTCACAGCCCTGCAAAAGCAATTCGACAATTTGCTGTTCTCGCGGTCCTAGCCGAACGGACTGCTCCATCATCACTACTCCCCCTAGTTAGATTGGCCCGAGCTTGGTGGTTTCGGCAGCTGGGATTGTTTCCAGAATACGTAGCATCCACGTTGCCATTTTGAGACGCGGATTGCTGCGACCGAAGAACAGCCATTTCCACAGGCACTTGCAGGCATCAGGTGAGCTACCGGAATCCGTAGATGATCGGAAGCCTCGATGGCAAATCTCGGTTTTGGACCCGGGATCGCATTCTCGGACCTTCAGAAGGGCTCTGGGAGCGGAAAAAAGGCGCGTAAACCTTGGTTGGGGCGCAGAAGGAGAATTCGAGCAACTGGAAAGCGTATCGTTAGGCGAAGAATTCGTTTCTCATCAATTCTCTGAAGCGGTTCCCCTGACGACGCTTGGAACTCGCCCAGCTAGGAAAAGGGGCATCGGACTCGGCCTTCACTCAGGTAAACGCCCTAGGAGGAAAGTGCCGTCATCTTGGGAATGCCTTGAATTTTTTACATGTTTGACCCTATGCGCAAGGAGGGTATGCGGGATTTGACGCAAGCGCTGGGGCCAAGTCACCTCAAATCGGAGACGATTCGTCCACAGGTGCGCCGCGAATTTTGTAACACGCCGTTCATTTGGCTTGAGACGCGGAGCGGAGCCCGGAGCAGGCTCGAAATGTCAGCCTCGCTTATGATGGCTGAGCATGGACGATTACGATGCCGCTTTCGCCATCGCTCGAAACAGCCTGACCCGCTCGGCATGGCGATGGTGGAATGAACGGGCGGCGCGCGAGGGCCGTGTCGCAGCCTCGCGTCAACTGCTGAGCGGGCTGATGAATTTTGTTCGTGATTCGACTCCGGATCGACGCCGGCAGCGCTATGGCGATGTCGATTACGATTGGGAGCACCGCGTCAATACGACCAGCGCCTCCGTCGGCTGGCGCGACCGCCTGCTTGGAGTTTTTCACTCGCCTTATCAGCCTACCGACTCTGCTTTGTTCCACGAAATGCTCGCGGCTCTGAGTCGCGAAACCGGCCTGGACTTTCACGATTTCGTGTTCGTCGACCTGGGATCGGGCAAGGGACGAACGTTGCTGATGGCCTCCGATTATCCTTTCCGCCGTATCGTAGGTGTAGAACTTCTGCCGTCTCTTCATCGGATCGCACGGGAAAATCTAAACCGGTATCACAGCGAGACGCGCCGGTGCTTTGCGCTGGAGTCCGTATGGGCGGACGCGACTGCATTCGCGCTCCCTGCCGATCCGACGATCCTCTATCTCTTCAATCCGTTTCCCGAGTCCGGTCTGAGAAGCGTGATCGGCAACCTGGAACGCAGTTTGCGCGCACACCCTCGCGCGGTCTATCTCCTCTACCACAATCCGTTGCTCGAGCATGTCGTCGACGAGAGCGCATCGCTTAGAAAAATCGGAGGGACTCATCAGTATGCGATTTTCGCCAGCATCGCGGGCACAAACGACCGTGCCGACCACCTCCGAAGGTTCTGATTCGGAGAGTGCTGATTCACGCCAGCAGCCAATCATGGAAGGTCACCGCGCGGGAGCCCGACGGGTTGAGTTGGGTTCGTAGCCAAGCCTGGCGTCGGCACACACGAACTGCCGGCTCACGTGATAATTAGAGGCCAGGGCAGCAAGCGCTGGCTGCGACCAGCGCTGTTCACTAATACTCGGCTTTCCAATGATCACCAGATCGGCCCTACTTTCCTGAAGCATCTGCTCAACTCGCCCGGTTGGCCATCTGCCGCTGCGCACCAATTGTGCATACACGAAAGGATTCGACAACAGGACGGGCCTGGCGGTTAAGATCAATGCGCCCACATTTTCTGAAAGCACACGATCGTGATCGCGGATGTAGGCATAAGCCAGCGGGCACTCATCCACTAGGCCCCGGGAACTGTACAAGGCACGATTCTCTATTCCGTAGCCGGCAATCATCACGCCGCAAAACACAACCATCCCGACCATCGCTTCGGGCCGGCTTTTCATCTTTTGCAGTTCGTAGACGCCGATCGCAGACGAGACACAGAGAGCCGCCGCAACTTCCAGAAAGTGATTGCTCTCTGAACCCAGTTTCAGTGCTGTCACCGTCCCAAGTACTGCGAAGAGGAGATAAATCAACGGGTCGGCCAGGCGCCGCAAGCGAAGAATCGCAATCAAGGTTAATGCCAGCAGAACTGGAGTTTCGAGCAGAAGCTGAGAAGCGTGGTTTCGGTAGTTTGTGAAGGACAGGCGGTCCGGGTGGGTTCCAAACTGGTGAAACAGGAATGCGCCATGCGTGCTCACTTGCAACGCCGCAACTGCCGTGCCCAGTATTGCGGCGCCAGCCACGCTTGCAACCAGTAAAGCTCGCCATTGCCGTCGCCTGATAAGAATCGCGATGCAGGTCAATGGCGCAGCTAAGAACGTCACCTTGCACAACAACGCCAGAGCAAACAGGGGTGCGCAGAGAAAATGCACTCGGGGCAGGCGGAAGAAGATGACCAACCCGGCGAGCGAAACTGCCAGTCCCAGCAAGTCTACGCGGAGCAGGGGCGCCCATTGTTGCACCAGCGGCAGTGCGAGGAAGAGCGCGCCGAAGCTGATGCCAAGCCCAGCGCTGTCGGTGAACCCCCAGGCCAGCACCGCGATTTCGAAGGCTACGAGCAAGGCCGCGAGCAGACTCACCATCCGTGGCCGAAAGAATTCGGCCTCACCCGAGCCAATCAGACCCGCCGTGATGAGGTACGGGATCGGACCGTAGCTATTCAGCACGACGGGCCAGCTTTGAGGCACCGGGTACGGGGTGAGACCGGCGTTGATCCGCACTCCGGCGTTGAGGATGTTGCCTTCCTCGTAGTCCAGTTGAAACGGCTGCCGGGCCAGTTGGAACCCGTTGGCCACCGACGCAGAGGCGGCGTACACTAAGCACACTGCGACCAATCCCCAGCAGATTTGCGTCATTCGCTCCGGGGAGGCCTTGTCGTTTTTCAGTTCGATTCTCTGATAACTGGAGTAGTCGCCGGCCGCAAGGGCAAAACCGACGCGAGTATACCGAAACTCATCCACCACGCATAGATGGCTCCGGCTCCGAATCGATGGCCTCCGAATGCATGGTTCCGCCGGCTCGCTCCTTCGATCGGAATTTGGAGGTGTTGTGATTCAGAGGCATCTAAACCAAGAGGGTAGAATTTGACTGATGCGTGAAACAATTGGCGGACTTTGTGCATTGTTGCTGGTTCTGGCGGCTGCCGGTGGTGCCCTGGCGGAAGACGTTCACGCTATCGCCCAGGCCGTGGATGCGCACTACAACCATCTCCGCAGTCTGCAAGCGGAGTTTACCGAGGTTTATCGCGGGTCGGGGATGGAGCGGACGGAGTCAGGAACGCTTTGGCTGGCCAAGTCCGGCGTGAAAAAACCTGGCAAGATGCGGTGGGAGTACCGTTCTCCCAGGGAGAAGCTGTTTGTGAGCGACGGAAAAGATGCCTGGTTCTATGTTCCCGGCGATCGGCAGGTGCGGAAGACAGAGGCCCGAAAGCTGGAAGACATTCGCTCTCCGCTTTCACTATTGCTTGGTAAAACCAAACTGGAAAAGGAGTTACAGGGACTATCGCTCGCCCCCGACGTTACCCCGACAGCCGCCGGAAACGTCGTGCTTCGAGGCGTACCGAAGGCCATGGCGGATCGGGTCAGTGAGATTCTGCTGGAAATCGCTCCCGAGCACCGCATCGCGCGGATCGTGATCGACGAAGTCGATGGCTCGGTAACCGAGTATCAGTTCAGCCAGCAGAAAGAGAATGTGGCAATTGCAGAGGAACGATTCGAGTTCCGTCCGCCACCGGGAACGGAAACTGTGGAAAGCGAATCCGAACCATAACCATCCGATGACGCAGTGAACAGTCTCCTATTGCTGTACATGACTTACGATACAGAGACTTACGATAGAGAACGGGGGAGCGCTTTCTTGTAGGGTCGGCTGGTTACTTGCGATACTGGAAGACGGCTGGTTTGAGCATATCTGAACACTCCCGATGAGAAGCGGGAATGTTAGACTGGGCCAAGAGAGGCGGCCCCGGTTGGAGAGATAAGAAAACAGGTAAATGGCGGAATTTGTCGTAAAACTCGCGGATGAACGCGGCCACTTGCACCAGCAAGTAGAGCAGGGTTACTCGGTGGCCGAGGTGCGCGACCGCTTTGCTGCGCAGGGTTATCTGGTTTACTGGGTAAAGCCGCAGGGGCTGCTTTCCGGCGGGTTTTCTGGCCGCAAGCGCAAGCTGAAACAGAGCTCGTTCCTGGTTTTTAACCAGCAATTTCTGACCCTGATCAAGGCCGGGCTGCCGATTCTGAACTCCTTGGATCTGCTGATCAAGCGGCAAAAAGATCTCCGCCTGCGGACGATATTAGAGAACGTACGCGAACGGGTGAAAGGTGGAGAGTTGCTCTCGGATGCGTTCGCGGCTCAGGGCATGGTTCCGAAGATCTATACCACCACGCTGATGGCCGGGGAGAAAAGCGGAAACATCGACGAGGTGCTGACTCGCTATATCAACTTTCAGCGGCTGGCCATGACGTTCCGCAAGAAATTGTTTGTATCGCTGATTTATCCCACGCTGCTGGTCACCGTGGTGACGATTATGGTGATGTTCCTGTTCACCTACGTGGTGCCGAAATTCGCCGAATTGTTTAACAGTCTGGACGCCAAGCTGCCCGCCATCACTTTGTTCATGATGGCGGTGGGAGTGAATGCGCAAAAATATTTTCCCTTCATCGCAATTGGACTGGCCCTGTCAGTTTTTCTCCTCTGGCAATGGGGAAAGACGGACCGGGGCGGCGACCGGATTGACCGGTTCATCCTTCGTTTGCCTTTGCTCGGGGATATCCGGCTGAAGCACCAGGTGGCGACTTTTTCGCGGATGCTGGCAACCCTGCTGCAGGGCGGTCTGCCGCTGGTACCCTCGATGGAAACGGCGGGCAGTTCGATGAGCAGCCGCGGCATCCAGAAGGGCATCATGCGGGCGAGTGTGCGAGTGCGCGAAGGCCAGGGTCTGGCGAGCAGTTTGGAGCAGCAGAATATTTTCCCGGACCTGGCTGTGGAGATGCTTGAGGTGGGCGAATCCACGGGCGCGTTGCCCGCCATGCTGAATTCGGTGGCTGAGTTCTACGAAGAAGACGTACAAACAGCGCTGAGCGCGTCCATGGCATTGATTGAACCTTTGATTCTGATCGTGATGGCGATCTTTGTGGGCGGGGTGCTGATCTCGTTATATTTGCCGATCTTCACACTGGGAGTGCACTAAATTGGAACGGGAACCGAAGCTGGGGATTTGAGAATGGCGATGGCGGAAAAGAAATCACTTTTTGTGCACGGTGAGAGCGGCGCGCAGGTGGTGGCCACGGGCAATCCTGTCACCGACCTGGAACGGGCGCAGGACGTGGCCCGGCGCTATCGCTGTGAGTTTGTCGATCTCACCGATTTTCAGCTTCATCACGAGCTATTCAAGAAATTCTCTCCCGAACTGATGTTCCGTTATAACTTCGTGCCCCTCGAGGAGACCGCGGACGGGAAGCTGGCCATCGCCATCGCCGATCCCAGCCAGTTGATGATGATCGATGAGATCAGCCTGCTGCTGCAGAAGCGGATCGTCACGAAAGTAGCGACGCTGAAGCAGATCAGCGACATCCTCAAGAAGACCGAGCAGTCGCAGCGTGTGCTCGAGGAAGCGAGCGAAGGGTTCCAGATCATCCGCGAAGATGAGGCAACCGGCGCCGAAGAAACTCTTACCATCGACAAGCTCACGGCCGCCGGCGACACCAGCCCCATCATTCGATTGGTCGATACCACGATCTTTACCGCACTCCAGCGGCGGGCTTCCGATATTCATATCGAGACGCGTGATGACTCCGTGGTCATCAAGTTCCGTATCGACGGCGTGCTGACGCAGGCCATGCCGCCGATCGGCAAAGAGCATCACTCCACCGTTATCTCGCGCATCAAGGTCATGAGCGAACTGGATATCTCCGAGAGGCGCGTGCCCCAGGACGGCCGCTTCCGGGTGAAATACAACGGGCGCGCCATCGACTTCCGCGTATCGATCATGCCTTCGATTCACGGCGAAGATGCCGTGCTTCGCGTGCTCGATAAAGAGTCGATGAGCGAGAAGTTTCGCACGCTTACGCTCGAGGTGGTGGGCTTCGATGAAGACGACCTGCGCAAGTTCCGCCGCTACATCAAAGAGCCCTACGGCATGGTGCTGGTCACGGGACCGACGGGGAGCGGCAAGACCACGACGTTGTACGCCGCCGTAAACGAGATCAAGACCGACGAAGACAAAATCATTACGATTGAAGATCCGGTCGAGTACCAGCTTCGCGGCATCACGCAGATTCCGGTAAACGAGAAAAAAGGACTGACCTTTGCGCGTGGGTTGCGCTCTATTTTGCGTCACGATCCCGACAAAATCATGGTCGGCGAAATTCGCGACACCGAAACGGCGCAAATTGCGATTCAGTCGGCGCTGACCGGTCACCTGGTTTTCACCACGGTGCACGCCAACAACGTGGTCGACGTGATTGGCCGCTTTTTGAACATGGGCGTTGAGCCCTATAACTTCGTTTCCGCCCTGAACTGCATTCTGGCGCAAAGGCTGGTGCGTTTGATCTGCGAATCGTGCCGCACTCAGGTGAATTACGCACCCGATGTGCTGGAAGCCAGCGGACTGGATCCGGCACAGTGGTCGAAGGTGGCCCTGTACGAAGGGCCAGGATGCATCGAATGCGCCGGCACGGGCTTTCGCGGGCGAACCGCGATTCACGAATTGCTGGATTTGAGCGACCGCATCCGGGAGATGATTCTGGCCCGGAAGCCGACCTCGGAGATCCGCCGCGCGGCGCGGGACGAGGGCATGCGCTTCCTGCGTGAGTCGGCGCTGGATAAGGTCCGGCTCGGCCTGACCACGTTGAAGGAAATCAACAAGGTCACCTTCATCGAGGCCATGCGGTAAAGAAAGCAGTGGTTTGTGTTCCCTAGTTAGCATGTGGTTCGCTGAGGTCGAATTTCCTAGCCGCTAGCCGCTGACCACCAGCCACCGCCTGACGTGCCCTTTCAGATATTGCATTTCGCGGAGTATGGCGTTTGAATTATAGAAAGAGTTAACTCCTGACATGAGCTCTGCTTCCAATCCGGCAAAACCCAGGCTGGCGTGTGAGATCGCGGCTGACCGTGTGTTGGTGGGACGGCTCGCCGAGAGCGGGCGCAGCCTGGAAACCTGTGCTGCTCGCGAACTGGCGCCGGGTAGCGTAGTTCCCGACCTGGTGGAGAGCAATCTGCGCCAAGCCGACGCCGTGAAAACAGCGGTGCAGGAGGCGTTGGGAAGTGTTGCCGGACGATCGCGCGACGTCGTTGCCGTGGTGCCAGACGCTGCGGTGCGGGTGGTGCTTCTCGAATTCGATTCCCTGCCCTCCGACGCCGAGGAAGCTGCCGGGGTGGTCCGCTTTCGCCTGAAGAAATCTCTGCCGTTCGACGTCGACAAGGCCCGGGTCTCCTATCATGCGCAAAAATCGAAGGAAGGCGTCCGCGTGGTGGCCGCGGTCGCCCTGGCCAGCGTGGTGGAGGATTACGAGGCGATTTTCCGCGAGGCGGGATTCAGCCCCGGGGTGGTGTTGCCTTCGATGCTGGCAGCGCTCGGCGCTGCCGAAGCACAGCGTCCCACTCTGGTCGTGAAAGTGGATGCCCGGACTACGAGTATCGCCATCCTGAACGCCGAGCAGTTGCAGCTTTTCCGCACGCTTGAGAACACTCGCGGAGTTACGATTACAGGAGAGCAACTGGCGGAGGAAGTCTACCCCTCGGTGGTCTTTTTCCAGGACACGTATCATCTGAACATCGAAAAAATATTTGTTGCGGGACTGTCCGACACCAGCACTGCGGCTCCGGCGTTGCGCGCGCAAACCGGGGCAGAGGTGCATGAATTGGTGACCTCCTCTCAACTGGGAGTGAGCACCGGAGGGTCAGTGCCTCGCTGGAGAATGGCGGGAGTGGTGGGAGCCCTGATTTCGTGAATTCAGCATCCGTTTTTCGCTTCTGAGTTATGCGCCTGGATATCAATCTCGCAAGCCAGCCCTATGAAGATGCGCGGCAGTTCTGGATGCGCTGGGGTTCGGCTCTGGTTGGGGCCGCGATCCTGACATTGGCTTTGCTGGCGATTACGATCTCTGGCTGGCACGCGGCCCGGAAGGACCACGCCCAGATCGCGAAACTGCGCGCCGATATTGCCCAGCGCGACCGGATCAGGCAGGACGCAGAAGACTTTTTGAATCGTCCGCAGAATCGCACGACCAGAGACGAATCCCAGTTTCTCAACGAATTGATCGAGCGCAAAGAATTTTCCTGGACTCGTGTGCTCGAAAACCTCGAGAAAGTGATGCCCCCGCGAGTCCACCTGGTTTCGATTCATCCCGAATTGGATGAAGACAACCAGTTGTTCCTGAAGATGATGGTGGCAGGCGATTCCCGCGATCGCGCTCTCGAACTGGCACGGCGCATGGAAGACTCGGGCCGGTTCACGCAAACCTATATTTATAAAGAGCACAGCGACCCTGCCGCAACGCGCAACGGAGACACGGTGGAATTCGAAATCAACGGGATTTACGTTCCAGAGACAACCCCGGCGCCGGCCCAGAAAGTGGTGATTTCCAAACGGAGTGCGCCCTGATGCCAGACTTACGGCAGACCCGGAAAAACCTCAAGATCACGCTGGCGATTCTGCTGGCCGTGGACGTGCTGACCGTGGTTGTGTTGTTCTCGCCTTTGGTGGGTTCCACCGAATCGCGGCGCCAGGAACTGAATCAATTGTGGAGCCAGTTGCAAACCAAGACGCGCCAGGTTGAGCCGCTGAAAAATCTCGATAAAAAAGTCGTGGTTGCAAACGGCCAGATTGCGGATTTTTATAAGACTCGTTTCCCCGCGCAAGACTCGCAGATCGCCACGCAATTCGGCAAACTCGCGGCCAGTAATGGAGTGACGATAGAGCAGGCCAAGTATCAGGTAAAAAACGAGGAGGCCGGCCGCCTCTATCCGGTCGAAATTGAAGCCGACCTGTCGGGCAACTACGTCTCGTTGGCGCGGTTTATCAATGCCTTGGAGCGCGATGACATGCTGTTCATCATCAGCAGCATCGAGCTCGCCGGGGAGCAGAATGGAATTAAGCTGCAGATGAAACTTGAAACCTATCTTAAGGCGGGCGTGTAAGTGCATCTGGGAACCGACAACCGGAAGAAGACGATTGCGGCGGCCGTCCTGGGCGGGCTGGCGTTGCTTGTCGTCATCTATCAGTTGATGCCGTCTTCCTCGACCGTGGCTTCGACGGCCACGCCGCCGATCACGGCTCCGCCAGCGACTTCGCCCAGTCCTGCGCGTTCGCCGCGGCATGGTGCCGGGTCCGCGACGTCGAAGAAAGTTCGCCCTGCCCAAAGTCTCGACCCTACTCTGCACCTGCAGCAACTCGCCGCGACTGAGGCCATCAAGTACGAAGGCTCGGGCAGGAATATTTTTATTTCACAAGCCGAGGACATTCCTCAACCCTTGGCTCCCGGCGCGACGGATAGAAACAAGAAGGAGGAAGCGAACCTATTTCACGTCCCGGCAGTGCAACCGCCCGCTCCGATTCCTCTGAAGTTTTTCGGCTTTGCCAGCCATCCCGGAGAGCCCAAGAGGATTTTTCTTTCCAAAGGAGACGATGTTTTCATTGCGGGTGAGGGCGAGATCGTAGATCGTCGCTACAAAGTTCTCAGGATTTCACCGAACTCCGTCGAAATTCAGGACGTGGTTGGCAGCGGCCCCCCGCAGAGCATTCCGCTGACTCAAGGCTGACAAAGTTTCAATCGACGGGCAGGCAGTCGCCCCTCGCGCTCGATCCAATTGGCATACATATGAATTCAATCGCTCGTCAGTCGCCGCGCCCGCGTCACGGGGAAAAGATTCGCCGGAAACAGGTTCGCCGGGAAGAAGAAGGCGGCTACATATTGCTTACGCTTCTTCTCATGGTAGCTTTGCTGGTTGTAGCCTTCGCCATCATTCTTCCGAGCGTTACATTCGAGATGAAGCGGGACCAGGAAATGGAGCTGATCCACAGGGGGGTGCAATACTCGCGCGCCATTCGCGCCTACTACAAAAAGTTTGGACGCTATCCCACGCGACTCGAGGATTTGGAAAACACCAACAATCTGCGCTACCTCCGCAAGCGTTATAAAGATCCCATCACCGGGCAGGATTTCAAGCTGCTGCACTTCGGCGAGGTCAAGTTGTCGTTCACCGGCGGGATCGGGGGAGCAGGGATTCCGGGAGCGGCGCCCGCCGGCGCACCCTCCGGAACCGGCGCTTCCGGTTCGGCCTTTGGGGGCTCGAGCTTGGGCGGATCCGGGTTCGGCGCTTCGTCATCGGGCGGGTCAGGCTTCGGCGGATCTGGCTTCGGCGCATCCGGGGGAAATGGCTCCGGGGGGGTGAACAGTAACGGAGTGTTCGCGCAGTCGTCTCCGTTCGGTGGAGGATCCAACAGCGGTTTCGGAGCGAACTCCAATTCGCAGACGGGGCAACCCGGGGCCAATCCGACTTCCGGATCGGACCCATCGAGCGCGACACAATCGGTTTCCCAGGCGCCGGGTACGACCACCGCACCGGGAGACGCGACATCGAGCAGCCAGCAAATCATCGCCGCCGGCCCCATTGTGGGCGTGGCCAGCATCAGCAAGAAAGACAGCATTCGGGAGTTCAATCACAAGAAGAAATACAACGAGTGGCAGTTTGTGTATGACCCCTCCAGCGACCGCGGAGGTCTGCTCAGCACGCCGAATCAGCCTCCGCTGCAAAACTCAAGCAGTCTCCCGGGACAAAATGGGCAACCGGGAAGCAACCCTGGCAACGCTTTCGGGCAGTCCTCGAGCGGCAGCGGCTTCGGCAACAGTCCCAATTTCATGAATGGGCCGGGAACGCCCACACAGCAGCCGACCAATCCTCCGCAACAGCCGCAACAGCAGTAGTTGCAAAGAATGCGGTCTTTGCAAAAGAACAACGGCCTCATCCAGGGATGAGGCCGTTTGTTCTACCAAGAGGTCTTTGGCTCGTATTCGTTTCAAACCGACGAGACCTGCGCCCTCAGACTTAGACGCTGAAACTCGACCCGCAACCGCAGGTGCTCTTCACATTAGGATTCTCAAACTTGAACCCTGCACCTTCGAGGGTTTCGACGTAGTCGACGATACAGCCGTTGAGATACATCACCGACGTTGCGTCCACGAACACCTTCAGTCCGTCCATTTCGAAGGTTTTGTCCATCATTCCGGCAGCATTTTCAAACTGCATGGAGTAGGAAAAGCCGGAACAGCCTCCCCCGACAACGCCGATGCGCAGGCCAGCGGGCACGGGACTCTGCTGTCCCATAATCTCCTTCACCTTGGAAACCGCGTTCGTAGTAAGGGTCACCGGCGCGACAGCCTTCTTAACTTCCGGAGCTGCCTTCGTAACCTCAGGGACAGTAGTAGTGGCCATTCGTATCTCCTCGTCGGCTCTAAAGTTCTACCCATTATAGCAGACGTAATAATCGGCAACAGGGAGAAATCGGGCCGCTCCTGTCGCGTCTCCCCAACTCATTCGATGCCGGCAAACGGCTCAGGTGGCACAGGCCGGCCTCAAAGCGAACCCGATGGGGGAACGTCGGAGCCCTGACGATTCCGCCGGACAAGGCTTGCCAAGCAGGTCTATAATGGGTGCGTTAACCACTCCCCCGGAGTTCCGGGTGCGGCGACGGCAGCCTGCATCGTGGAACCTGAGGAGTGCCTAACGGCTTGCAATCTGTCGAGGTGCCTATGACGTGGACTCCTTTAATGGTTGGGCTTGCGACTGTGTGGGGCATTTTCACTGTCGGCCTGATCATCCTTCTCATCTACCGCAGCACGCTCACGATGCACGAGGATGAGCAGTTGTATCTCGACGACGCGAATTCTCACATGCAGCAGGAGCAAACGGAGCTGCTGGTGAAAGTGAACCGGCTTACTGTCCCGGTCTGGGTTTTTGGGGCCGGTTCCGGAGTGCTCTTGTTGGTTCTGGCGGGCATGTTCATCTATCAGGGACTGAACGCCGTCCAGTAAGGCCGTTGCGGCGATAGCCAAACCGCGCCTCCGCCCCGGGAGGATGTCAGTCCAGGGAATTCGTGTCTACCATGCTGCCCGATTTTGTCGGATGGGATGAATCATCTGGGCCCGTTTGACGAGTCCACCACCCAAGCTAGTCGTCGCCCAGCTTCTAAATGGGAAGCCTGCCGCCCGACCCTGGCACTTTGGTGCCATTGACTGACCGGCCCTACGCCGGAAATCCATAGAAAATAGTCCCTATAAAAGTTGGCACTTCTGGCACCTGTGCGGTGGGTCGCTCCCCGGCTAGAATGCAGTTCACTGTAAGCGAGAAAAAGCCGGTCCGTTCAGGCAGAAATCAAAGCAGGCAGAAATTCAAAAAATGAGCCAACTCCCCCGAAGCAATTGCCATTCTTCAAAGAACGTTAGCACGTGGTGCGTGTTCCTGGTTCTGCTCGCCCTTCCGTCATTGTCCGGCATAGCCACGGCGAGCGAGATCACCGTGACTCCAACGACTGAAAACTTCGGAACCATCACTGCGGGCACCAGTAAAAGCGCGACCGTGACGCTCACCAATACGACCGACTCGACGATAAAGGTTACTCAGGTTGCGATTTACGGGACGGGTTTCAGCCTGAGGGGCCTTACTACGCCGCTGTATTTGTTGGCGCGGGAGAGCTCGAGCTTTACCGTCGTCTTCAATCCGCAAACGGGTACTGCCAGCAAAGGAGGGCTCGTAGTGAACAGCAATGCTCCCGACTCTCCGGAGCGCGTGGCGTTGCTGGGCTCTGGTTGGACGCCAGTCAATTCCGTCGTGCCAGCTCAGTACCTGGGGATGGCTTTGCATCCCGAAGTTCTGACCGATCGCGTTCCATGGCCGGCAGTTCCCTTCGGCGGCATTCGCCTGTGGGACTCGGAAACGCAGTGGGCCGCCCTCAATCCTGCCGAGGGCACCTATGATTGGACGCAGTTGGATAGTTGGTTCTCTATCGCGCAGCAAAATGGAAAGAGCGACATACTTTACACCTTTGGAGTGGTACCACCATGGGCGTCTTCGAAACCCAACGATCAGACTTGTGTTTCCGAAGCCAGGCCGGCTGGTTCCTGCGACCCGCCCTACGATTTGAATCCAGATGGCAGCGGGACCGACGAACTCTGGCAAGACTATGTGACGGCATTGGTGAACCATTCGGCGGGCAGGATCAGATCTTTTGAACTTTGGAACGAAGCTGACATTAAGTCCGAATGGAACGGCACGAACGCGCAGTTGGTGCGCATGGCAAAGGACGCCTACTCTATCATCAAAGCCTTGGATCCCTCGGCCCTGGTGCTGACTCCGAGTTCGGTAAATGCCGGGCCGAACGGCAGCATCGACATCTGGCTGCCAACCTATCTGGCGGCGGGGGGAGGTGCCTACGCCGACGCCGTTGCCTTTCATGGCTATATGATTCCGGCATTGGGGTTGACGCCAGAAGACATCGCCAACACGGTCGATCAGGTAACTTCCTCGCTCAACGGCGCAGTTGCTTCCAAGCCGATTTGGAATACCGAGGGCGCCTGGGGCACCGACAGCGACCTTCCGAATGCCCACCTGCAGGCAGGCTTTGTGGCCCGAATGTATCTCATGCAATGGTCGAAGGGCGTCTCCCGTTTTTACTGGTATCAATATGGCAGCACCCTGATGGGGACCTTTTGGACCCCAGCGGGCGCGGATGAAGCTGAGATTGCCTACGGGCAGGTGAACGACTGGCTTGTAGGAGCGACCATTAACGGCCCGTGCTCTGCGACAGGAACCATCTGGACCTGCAACTTTGCCAAGCCAGGAGGCATTCAAGAGCAAGCCGTGTGGGATAGCTCCAAGACCTGCACCACCAGTTGCACGACCTCGAGCTATACGCCAGCGTTGGTCTTCACAAAATACGCGGACCTGGCTGGAAACGTCACCCCGATCAACCCGGGATCAACGATCGAAATCGGAGCCAAGCCGATTTTGCTGGAGAATCGGTAGCGCTCCGATGTCCGTACTCGCATAGTTCCGCAAGTCGCTGGAAGATCGTTTTCAGGTTTTGGGGCCGCGCTTGCGAGCTTTCAGGTTGAACTGCTTCCTAACCCGGCGAATCACCCGCATGCTGATCCGGAATTCAAGCTGGATTTGGGCGTAATTCAGGTCGGGTCGGCTTTCCAGTACTTCAGCCAGCTGCGCATCACGGCGAAGTCGAGCTTGCCGAAGCCGGTCTCCCAAATCGATGGGTTCAATGTGCGCGATTTGCTTTTTCTTTGCCATTTGGGGAGAACGGGTAGGCCTCATCGGAGACTAAGTCCACATGACACGACACAGAAGACGCCCGGGCAACTTTCGTCCCGAAAGCGCTTTGCCGCGAAGTGATTTAGTCCCAGGTGATCGCCCAACTGGTCGAACACAAACCGCCGTTAGAAACCGAAACTCAACGGCCGGCTGTTAAACAGCTCTGTGTGTCCTGTGCCCGTCTCGTCGACTTCAGTGGTTTGCCGGAACCATCGAAGCGACAGATGTTCCCACCGGAATCGTAATTTCCTGAATCGGCCCGAGCTGGCTCGCAGTGGGGTGTTCAGTTCCTGTATAGGAGAAGTCCACATTCACCGTAGCGCCGGGTTTTACTTCGACTGTCTGGGTCAACGGGCCATATAAATCCTGCCACACTCCGATGGTCTGCTTTCCCGCCGGTACATTCTTGATCGTGAACTTACCCGTATCGTCGGTGACGGCGAAATAGGGGTTGTTTACGATAAGGCTAGTACGGCCGTGCCTCGCAGTTTGTCGGCAACTTTGTCAACCGTCAAGGGCTTGCTGAAGTAGTAGCCCTGAATTTCGTCACACTGATGCGCCCGGAGGAATGACATTTGCGCTTCGTCTTCGACGCCCTCTGCGATCACCTTAATCTTCAGGCTTTTCGCCATGCCGATAATGGCGGTAGTGATCGCCGCATCGTTGGCATTCACAGCGACATCCCGGATGAACAGGCGGTCGATTTTAAGCTTGCTAACCTTAAACTGTCTTAAATAGCTGAAGCTGGAATATCCCGTTCCGAAGTCGTCAATCGCCAGCGTTATCCCCATCGACTTTAATTCCTTAAGGACTGAGAGGGTCACCTCTGCGTTGGCTAGGAGAAGGCTTTCTGTCAGTTCCAGTTCCAGATATTGCGGGGCGAGGCCCGTGTCTTGCAGCACACTTCTGATGAGTTGGCAGAAACCCCGTTGGCGAAACTGGACCGCTGATACGTTGACTGCGACCGAAACGGCGGGGAGAGCTTCGTCCTGCCATTTCTTCGCCTGATGGCAGGCCGTCCGCAGCACCCATTCGCCAATTGGTACGATCAGTCCGCTGTGCTCGGCAATCCGTATGAACTTGTCAGGCGGCACAAGTCCCAATTCCGGGTGCCGCCAGCGGAGAAGTGCTTCCAGTCCGGCGATCCTTCCAGTGGCAATATCCATCTGCGGTTGATACATCAGAAAAAGTTGGTTCCTGGCGAGTGCCGAACGCAAACTGCTTTCCAACGCCAAACGCTCGACCGCCTGCGTGTTCATTTCTTCAGTGAAGAAGCGAAAATTGTTGCGGCCGTCAGCTTTGGCATCGTACATGGCCGCATCGGCATTCTTGATTAGCGTCTCGCAGTCCGTCCCGTTTTCAGGAAAGATGCTGACACCGATGCTGCAACTCATATTGAAGGAGTGACCTTGGACGACGAATCCAGCGGTCATTGCGTCCATCAGCCGCTCAGTGGCAACCGCCACGTCGGGTACATCCGTTATCTGAGTCAACATGATCAGGAATTCGTCACCGCCCAGACGTGCGACGGTGTCCTGTTCACGACCCCACTTCTTAAGTCGTTCTGCAACTTCTTGCAGTAGGAGGTCGCCAAACGAGTGCCCCAGAGAGTCGTTAATGATCTTAAAGCCGTCCAGATCGAGGAACAGAAGCGCGATCTTGCGCCTTTGCCGACTAGCACCAGCCAGTGCCTTGCCCAAGCGATCTTCAAGAAGAGTCCGATTCGGAAGTCCCGTTAGGACATCATAATAGGCTAGGAATTGAATTCGATCCTCTGCGACTTTACGGTCGGTGATGTCCTCGACCACGCCTTCCCGCAGCACGATGTTGCCAGCCTCGTCACGCACGGCTCGCACATTCGCTCTCACGAACCTTCTAGTACCATCTCTACGTCGGACTTCCACTTCGGCACCACGCACCGTCCCCGTATTGTCCAGCACATGTTCCAATTTATCCATCTGCTTGGGATCGACAAATATCTGGAGTGCGACGTTCGAGACTTCGGCAAGCAACTGCTCGGGAGAATCATAGCCATGCATTTCCGCGAACGCACGGTTGACGCTCACAGGACGACCGTCAGAGGCAACCTGAAAAATTCCAACGACAGACTGCTCGAAGATAGCCCGGTACTTTTCTTCCGCTTGCCGAAGGGCTTGCTCGGCTTGCTTGCGCTCAGTGATACTCCGTGCCAGTTTAGACGCCCCTACGATTTGACCCGACGCATCCCTTATCGGCGAAACAGTAATGGAGATATCGATCTGCGTTCCGTCTTTGCGAACCCGCACAGTTTCGAAATGCTCGACCTTTTGGACTAGCTTGAGTTGCCCAACAATCCATGCTTCTTCGTGCGGGCAGTCGGCGGGAATGATTAGGCTGATGTGGCGGCCAATGGTTTCTTCAGCCGTATAGCCGAACAACCGTTCCGCACCCTTGTTCCAACTACTAATAACGCCATCCAGTCCATTGCTGATGATCGCGTCCTGAGAGGAATCCACGATAGCAGCCAGTAAATTGGTTGCCCGTTCAGCCTGCTTGCGTTCAGTGATGTTATCGAAAACCGCAACAAAGCACCTATGCCCCGCGCCATAGGCTGAGATGGAGAACCACATCCCCAGACCTTTAACTTCGATCTCAAACCTCTCTGGCATCCCCGTCAGCGCCACTCGGCTGCATCTCTCAAATAATTCTGGGTGCGAATCCTTGCCGCCCGGGAAAATCTCGCTGAATCTGTTGCCCGCCACATTCGATAAGCCCGTCAATTTTACAAATGCGCTGTTGACATCGAGATAGACAAAATCGATTGGACATCCACGGTCGTCGAAAAGCATCTCGCAGTGGGAGAAGCCCTCCAGCATATTTTCGAACAGCGAGCGATAACGGTTCTCGCTTTCTTCCCCCGCTTTTCGCACGGTAATGTCTGAAATGAGACCCGTGGCAAGCCGAAAGCCGTTCGAGTCGCTGGTAGCCACTGCCCGATCATGCGCCCAGAACCACTCACCATTCTTTTTCTGCGCCCGACACTCGACGTCGTAGGGCTTTCCCTCTTTGACCAGGGCTGCGAACGCCTGCACCACTTTTTCTTTGTCATCAGGGTGGACCGAGTTAAACCAGAGGGAATCTCCCTTTTGGCGAAACTCGTCAGCGGAGTATCCGAGGAGAGCTTCGACTTGGGAGCTCACGAAAATTACGTTGCCCTTTGCATCTGTTTTCCAAACAACTTCAGGAATGCTCGCCAACAATATCCGATACTGTTCTTCGCTCTCTCGTAGGCTTTCCTGCGCTTGCCTGAGTCGCCCGAGATCAACGGTGCCTTGGAGAATGTCGGTCTTCGGCCAGTGTTCGGCAATCGCGTCAAAGGCTGGAATTTTCCCACCGTCTGCGATGGTGGGGCCGAGTGCTGCTCTGAAACTCGAATTCCAGAAGAACGCAAAGGTCAGCAGGAAAACCACGGATAAGTAAAGCGAGGATGCGGCCATGTGAGGTGGCCACGGGGAAAAGCTGCCAAAGGCAATTTGCCAGAGTCCCTCAAGAGCCAGCGCGAGAACCAGAGCAATTGCGGCGCAGTGAAGAGCACGGATCAGTGGCTTCTTCGCATGGTCTGGGTCAGGTGTTGCGCCGGGGTATTGCATAGGGGTTGAGGAGCTTCTGCAGTTTGGGTACCGGATTATTTGCGATATGGGTCATCTTGGATTCCAAACCGAATCTGACCAAGACCACACAGCCCTATCGGCGTACTTTTAGTCTCATGCCGTTGGACTCTGGATCGGCGTAGATAAGGATGTTGGCTCACCCAAAGAAACAGTAAAAATCTGAGCTACACTGCCCTATAACCCCACCGATCCTCAACACTGTTCGTCTTCGATTCGTCCAACTCTTGTTTCCACTCTCTAATGCTACATTTCGCCGGCTGGCATTGACTGTTCACAACTGCTCGTTGTGAAGATAATTGTGAAAAGTGCTCAGGCTTGTCAGCATTCTGGGTGACTCACCGTAGCGCAACAGGTTACCGACGTGCATCATCCTCAGCCGAAGGGGAATCCAAATGGAAAACTTGTCTGGAGTAGTTCAGCAGTTGAAGAAGGAGCGCACACGGCTTGCGGACGAACTGCACCGCGTTATCGCAGCCCTGACTGCCTTCGGGAAAGCCTACTCTGGAAGCGATCCGAAAGCCGTTGCTGCAAATCGCACGAAGCGAACGATCTCGGCGGCAGGCACGGTCGCTCTGGCTACTTGGTATCATCCTCATCAGCGCCCGTAGTTCCGAGGAGGCCCTTCTTCCGATCAGGAGTTGGCTTTCCTACCCTTTCACCCTCAAGCGGGATAGCAGACGGCACCGGTCTAGAAAACACATCGTTAATCTCATCTCCTACAAGCTCGGTCCATTTTTCCTTTGTAAGACCTTCCTTACGTGCCTGCTCACTCAATTTTCTAACCTCTCGTTTTGCATCCTCAACAAATGTGCTCATTTTTTTCAAACCTCGTCGGGAGTGGTGCAGTTTTAATTTTAATCGCTTGATGAATGGTGCTGCTGTAAGCCGGCGATATAAACGATCCGTACTCAATTTTCACGCGGCTCGTGATTACGGGGCGATTTGACCAGGTATTTGCGCAACTGAATGTGGCATCCCTTCAAGGCACAACCTAGAGCCTCCCAAGAACTCAGTGATCTTCTTGATTCCACGTTAACAAATCAAGCCGTTGGATTCCAGTTTCATCAAAAACACTTCTGGTACTCGCGGCGCGGTTGAGCCACGCGTCCCCGACAGGCAACAGGAAGCTGCAACAAACCTACCAATTCAAACCTTCAGACTTGAGATTTGAAAGCTCAATCCCGTTCGCGATTCAAGATGGTGAGATCGTAGGCCACCACTTCAATCTCAAACAACTCGCAGAGGATTCACCAAAGTTCAGCTCCGCAATCAATTACCTTAACGTCTTGGAAGCCTTTGCCATTCGGTTTGCGGCTGGTGTTGCGGACGAAGACCTAGGGTATCGAGAAACGGCGAGGCCATCCTGCCAAGCTGTTACCACGTGCATGCCTGTTATTTTCCATCTACGGGCAACGAACGCGGGACGCTTTGAAAGCATCGTGAGGCTGTATGCAAGTTGGAATAGACGACTAAGCCGCTGAGATGACGGCCCCTGTCATGAAGGTCATGCAGCAGTTGGCACAAGACGCAGGGAAGGATCGAATAAAACCTTTGGATTTCTGAGGTGGTCAGGTCAACACAAAAAGTCAACTATGCGGTGCCCTGTATCGCCGTGTTCTTCCGTTGCGGCTCGTCGGAAGATTAGCGAGGTCCCGAGAGTCTTCCCAATCCGCTGCCGCAGGATCGCGGCGATGTCCGTGGGTGCAGCGTGTGAGTCGATACCGTGCAGCGCAGCCGCGCAACGCGCACGCTAGGCAAAATCCGAAACCAATGTGTAATGAGAATACCCTCGTGCTAGTCTTAAGAACGATGTAAGCGGGGATGGCGGAATTGGCAGACGCGCTGGCCTTAGGAGCCAGTGGCCGCAAGGCCGTGCAGGTTCAAGTCCTGTTCTCCGCACCAGCCTCTTTCTTGTTGTTCAGTCAACTTCCCAATTGCGTTTTCTAGATGGGCAGGAGTGGGATGCACGCACTTCTGGGAGATCACAATGCTGCTCCTGTCCAGCGAGTCGCATCATTGTGAAGGCGGCGCTGCCGGACTCACCCAGTCGCGTGCAAAACGTAAACGAACGGTTGAGTTTTATGAGCAGGCATACAGGACCTAGTCGGGTGAGAGCAGTGTGCCTTAGGACGTAGGGCTGGAACGGCTTGAGTTCCTTCTTGTCCTCCTTCTCGGCTGCGTTTCCTGCTGGCGGAAGCGGCACAATTGACGGCGTACAGCCTCCCGGAATGGCGCGCTGAAATGACTCTGGTAACTAGCGGTTCGAATCGCGATCTCGCTAAAGTCAAGGTTGGGGTAAAAGTATGAAGCGAGTTCTGATTGTAATTCTTGCAATAACGACCCTGGCGGCGGCTCGGGATAAAAAACCAAAAGGTCAGCCGGGACCATATATATTCCTCAGCAAAGCTCCTGCTCAAACTCTAAAGGCTCTAATCGTCCAAGCGAATCTAAACCAAGGGTATGTCCTCGACTCCGACAACCAGTTGCAATTTCGCTTCTCGAAGCCAGCGCAGATGCCTATCGTTAGCGCACTTTTCGTTGCTTCAAGTGCGTGTAGTGGCATGACTACAAAAAAGGTCTGGTCTTACACAATGACGGAACTCAATGGCATTACAAAGGTGACTGTGCAGCCTGTCTGGGAATATCCGGACGATTACTGCAAAACGCAAACTCAGGAGTTGATATGGAGCCAGCGAGACGAAATTGCAGCATTTCAAGCAATGCTAGACAAAGCTCCCACTTCGAGTGCGCAGAAGCCGACCCTGAGTCCTGCTTCGGCCCCCCGACCAGTTGCTCCTGCTTCCACTCCAGAGTCGGTTGCAAATCAGCAATAGGGCACGAAGCACGTTCCCGAGCAAGAGCAAAGCGGGCAGAGTGTAGCGGCGTTTTGCCAGAATCGGGAACTGACTCGATCCCGACTTATCTACTGGAGGAGGCGACTGCGGGAAGCAGAAAGGGCGTGTTTTGTCGAAGTGCAACTGGCGCAGCCGGGCGCGGAG
>Ga0181525_10000280_pt1 | contig 45513 bp, 43 predicted proteins | sample PEATcosm2014_Bin_48_FD_121100 | JGI IMG/M metagenome (GOLD analysis project Ga0181525, IMG submission 121100) | Peatland microbial communities from MTU Mesocosm Facility, Houghton, MI, USA - PEATcosm2014_Bin06_10_metaG | ecosystem: Environmental > Terrestrial > Soil > Wetlands > Peat | place... | reverse complement strand
GTTGACGACGCCGTTCGTGCCCAGGCTGGTGATCCAGGCGATGGGCCGCGGCACGACCAGGTTGGTCAGCAGCTTGTAGCTATCGGCCTTGGAGTGCTGCGCGGGATCGATCTGCATGGGCGGGATCCTGGGGTTACGTTGCCGTTGTTGGACTTTCCTGGCAGCCGGGGCCTGCGCAGGCGCCTTGCAGGGCGTCGATGAAGACCCGCGTACGAGCCGGCATCAGGCGCCGGCCGGGAAATACCGCCCAGGCCGAAACCTCGGGCAGCGTCCAGTCGGCCAGCACCGGAACCAGTTCGCCGCTGCGCACGTAGGGCGCGACGAAGTGGTGCGAGGCGATGACGATGCCGCAGCCCTGCTGGGCCAGCCGTATCAGCATTTCGGGAGAATTGGCCACGGCACGACCGGGTGGTATGCCCTCCCAGCGTTGCGCGCCGCGCGCGAGCACCCAGCGCGCGCGCTCGCCCGTGCGCAACAGCAGGTGCAGGGCGTCGTGCTCCATCAGCGCCTCGGGCTCGGCGGGCGCGCCGCGCTGCGCCAGGTAGCGCGGCGCCGCATACAGGCCGTTGGAGAACACCGCCAGGCGCCGGGCCGCCAGCGTCGCATCATCGGCGAGTTCGCCGAAGCGGACGGCGCAATCGAAGTTCTCGCCGACCAGGTCCACGCGGCGCGCGGTCAGGTCCAGTTCCAGGGTGATCAAGGGATGTTGGGCGACGAAATCGGCCAGCAGCTTGGGCAGCACGATATTGGCAAAATCGCTGGGCATCGTGACGCGCAGGCGGCCCGATGGCGCGGCCTGCCGGTGCTGGGCCAGCGACGCGGCCGCCTGCACCTCCTCGCCGATCTGGCGGGCGTGTTCCAGGACGATGTTGCCGAAATCGGTGACCGTCAGTTTTCGCGTGGTCCGCAGCAGCAGCCGCTCGCCCAGTTGCGCCTCGAGCGCTGCCAGGCGGCGCGAGACCGTCGACTTGGGTAGTCCGGCGCGAACCGCGGCACGACTGAAGCTGCCCTCTTCGGCGATCTGCGCGAAGAGCAGCAGATCGTTGGCTTCCAGGTGCATGTCGGTCATATTGATGCTCATATGGAACAATGATATCCGATTTGCCGTCTATCGGAACGAATTCAGGATAATTATAGTGTGCCCATCGTCGTCACTGCACAACTGAAAGGCACAGCATGAAGATCCTCCAAGTCAATTCCAGCGCCCGCACCGACGGTTCGCAGTCGACCCGCCTGGCCACGTCGATCACCCAGGGCCTGCTCGCCGCGCATCCGGACGCGAGCCTGGTGGTGCGCGACCTGGCGCGCACGCCCCACCCTGGCCTCGACGAGGCAGCGCTGGGCGCCCTCTTCACGCCGGCGGAGCAGCGCAGCTCCGCGCAGGCCGCCCGCGTGGCGCAAGACGACGCGTTGATCGCGGAACTGCAGCAGGCCGATACGATCGTCATCGGGGTGCCGATGTACAACTTCGGCGTGCCGGCGCAGCTGAAGAACTGGATCGACGCGGTTTCGCGGGTGCGGGTCACGTTCCAGTACACCGACCAGGGGCCGGTGGGCCTGCTGACCGGCAAGCGGGTGGTTTTCGCCCTCACCCGCGGCGGCATGTACCGCAACACGCCCAAGGATTCGCAGGTGCCGTACCTGACCACGGTATTCGCGTTCCTGGGCATGAGCGACGTGCACTTCATCTATGCCGAAGGCCTGGCCATGGGCCCCGAGGCCGAACGCGCGGCGCTGGCCGCGGCACAGGCGCAGATCGAGGACGTGCTCGCGGTCTGAACGGGCCGTCGTGGCCCCGTCGTGCCCCGATGAATCGATAATCCGCAACTGGAGCATCCAATGAGCGCAATCACCATGGAAAAAGACCGCCCTGCCCTGTCGCCGGAGACCGTTGCGCATGCGCGCACCGTCGAGCGCCTGGTCACCGGCCAGGACACGTCCGATGGCGCGGGCGTGCGACTCACCCGCGTGCTTACGCACGACCTGCAGCGCCGCCTCGATCCGTTCCTGATGCTCGACGCCTTCGGCAGCGAGCACCCGGACGACTACATCGGCGGCTTTCCCGATCATCCGCACCGCGGTTTCGAGACGGTGACCTACATGATCGCGGGCCGCATGCGCCACCGCGACAGCGCCGGCAACGAAGGCCTGCTGCAGACCGGCGGCGTCCAGTGGATGAGCGCCGGGCGCGGCATCGTCCATTCGGAACTGCCCGAACAGGACTCCGGCCTGATGGAGGGCTTCCAGCTCTGGCTGAACCTGCCCGCGCGCGACAAGATGGGGGCGCCCTGGTACCGCGACATCCAGGACGACAGCATCCCCGAGTTCACCACGGCCGAGGGTGTGCGCGTGCGCGTGATCGCCGGCGCCAGCCACGGCGTGACCGGCGCCATGCAGCGCGACGCCACGCAGCCGCTGTACCTGGACCTGCATTTCGACGCCGCGGGCAGCTTCGCGCAGGCGCTGCCGGCCGCCCACAACGCCTTCGTCTATGTGTATCGGGGCGAACTGGCGATCGGCGCCGAGCGCGTACCGCTCAAGCGCATGGCGATACTGGCCAATGGCGGCGAGGCCGACGGCGTGGTGCTGCAGGCGCAGGCCGGCACCCGCGCGATACTGATCGCCGGCCAGCCGCTGGGCGAGCCGATCGCGCAGTACGGACCGTTCGTCATGAACACCCAGCAGGAGATCTTCCAGACGATCGACGACTTCCGCCAGGGGCGCTTCACGGCACCGGGCAAATAGGCCGGACTGCAGGTCCGGCGGCAACCTTCGAGGAAAGGACGGGAACCATGGACAGCTTGCATCGCTTCGGGCCACTGGTCGGGCGCATCCTGATCGCGCTGATCTTCGTCATGTCGGGCCTGGGCAAGATCACCGGCTTCGACGCCACCGTGGGCTATATCGCCAGCAAGGGTTTGCCGCTGGCGACGCTGGGCGCACTGGCGGCCATCGTGGTCGAGTTCGGCGGCGGCCTGCTGCTGATCATCGGCTGGCAGGCGCGCCTGGCGGCGGCCGCGATGCTCGTGTTCACGGCCATGACCGCCCTGTTCTTCCACAATTTCTGGGCGGTGCCTCCGGACCAGGTGCAGAACACGATGATCCACTTCATGAAGAACATCTCGATGATGGGTGGCCTGCTGTACGTCGTGGTCCACGGCGCCGGCGCGCTCAGCCTGGACGCGCGGCGCCGCGCCTAGCCCGGCTTGGCCGCCGGCGGGTGCGCGCCCGCCAGCGCGTCCAGGAAGGCCTGGGCCAGGCGGGTCGGCGCCGGCGAGCGCCGCACCGCCGAGACGAACTGCACGTCGTAGCGCAACTCGGGATGCTGGACCCGGCGCATCAGGCCCTCGGCGACGAAGCCCGCCGCGTAATGGTCGGGCAGGAAACCGATATAGCACCCCGACAGCACCAGCGTGGCGACCGCTTCCTGGTCGGTGACGGAGGCGCGACGCCGCAGTCCGAAGCGGTGCGCCGCCTCCATGTTGGGGGAATGGAACGCCAGGCCGGCGTAGTCGTGGCGGCGCAGGTCGGCTGCCTCGACCGCGGCCGCGCGCTTGCCGTACAGCGGATGCTGGCGTCCGCAGTACAGGTACATCGTCTCGCGGAACAGTTCGCCATAGACCAGGCTCTCGGAGCGGCGATGGTCGGGCACGATGGCCAGTTGCAGGCGCCCGTCGATCAGCGCGGTCTCTATCGTGGTCAGCGTGCCCACGGTGATGTCGAGCAGGGCGTTGGGCGCCCGGCGGCGGAAGTCGCGGATCGCCGTGCCCAGGTGGGCCTGAGGGTTGGTCACCGTCTTGTCGAAGACGCCCAGCGCCAGCGTGCCGACCATCTCGTCCTGCAGGTTGCGCACCTTGTCGCGGAAATCGTCGATCGCGCCGAGCAGGCCGACCGTCCTCTCATAGACCCGCTGGCCATCGGCGGTGAGCGCGAAGCCGGCCCGTCCGCGCCGGCACAGCACCAGGTTCAGGCGGTCCTCCAGCTCGCGCAGGTGGCGGCTGACGGTCGAGCGGCCGATATTGAGCTCGAGTTCGGCCGCCGACAGGCCACCGCAATCGACCACCGCCTTGAAGATCTGCAGCAGGCGGATCTCGCTGTCGCCCACCTGACCCAACAGGGCCTTCTTGACCATATTGTTTCAATCCTGTGCCAGTAAAGATCGAAAACATGCAGTTTATCGAAACTTGAAAATTCAGGAGAATCGCATTTCCCCGATGGCAACCGGTAGACCCCATGGACCTCAGCTCGCAGCCCGTTCCGTATACCCCGCTCACGCCAGCGCAATTGGCGGCGCACTGGATGCCGTTCACGGGCAATCGCCAGTTCAAGAAGGACCCGCGCATCATCGTCGAGGCGCAGGGCTGCTATTTCCGTGACGCGCAGGGACGCAAGGTCTTCGACGGGCTGTCGGGCCTGTGGTGCACCGGCCTGGGCCATGGCCGCGAGGAGATCACGCAGGCGGTCAGCCGCCAGCTCGCCACGCTCGATTTCTGCCCGGGCTTCCAGTTCGGCCAACCGCTGTCCTTCCAGCTGGCCGAACGTATCGTCGGCCACATGCCCGAAGGGCTGGACCATGTGTTCTTCGTCGGTTCGGGTTCCGAGGCCGCCGACACCGCGCTCAAGATGGCGCGCGCCTACTGGCGGCTCAAGGGCCAGGCCGGCAAGACCCGGCTGATCGGCCGCGCCAAGGGCTACCACGGCGTGAACTTCGGCGGCATCAGCGTCGGCGGCATGGCCCCGAACCGCAAGATCTTCGGCGAAGGCATCGCTGCCGATCACCTGCCGCACACGCAGCTGCCGTCGATGGCCTTCGCGCGCGGCATGCCCGAGCAGGGCGCCCACCTGGCCGATGCCCTGCTCGAGCTGATCACGCTGCACGACGCCTCGAACATCGCCGCCGTCATCGTCGAGCCCTTCTCGGGTTCGGCCGGCGTGATCGTGCCGCCGCGCGGCTACCTGCAGCGGCTGCGCGAGATCTGCGACCAGCACGACATCCTGCTGATCTTCGACGAGGTCATCTCGGGCTTCGGGCGCTCGGGCGCCTGGACCGGCGCCGAAGCCTTCGGCGTGCGCCCCGACATCCTCAATTTCGCCAAGCAGGTGACCAACGGCACGGTGCCGATGGGTGGTGTCGTGGCCAGCGGCCGGATCTACCAGGCGTTCATGGACGCGGGCGGCCCCGAGTACGCCATCGAGTTCCCGCACGGCTACACGTATTCGGCCCACCCGGTCGCCTGCGCCGCCGGGATGGCGAGCCTCGAACTGCTGGAGCGCGAGAACGCCCCGCAGCGCGTGCGCGAGCTGGCGCCGCATTTCGAGAACGCCATGCATAGCCTCAAGGGCGCCAAGCACGTCACCGACATCCGCAATTTCGGGCTGGCGGCGGGACTCACGCTCGCAGCCATGCCGGGCGAACCGGCGCGCCGTCCGTTCGAGGTGGCGCTGCGCTGCTGGTCCAAGGGTTTCTACGTGCGCTTCGGCGGCGACACGCTGCAGATCGCGCCGCCGTTCGTTTCCGAGCGCAACCAGATCGACGACCTGGTCAACGTCCTGGGCGAGTGCCTCAACGCCCAGCCCTAGCCGGCGCGCGACAACCCCCGCAGGTTCCAGCGTTGCGCGCGGGCGCGGCACGGCCGCCGCGCGCGCCCTCCGCGCGCTTCCTATACATGATGATTGACATGTATTAATGATGATGGTTATCATCTAAAAACGGAATTCCACGCATCCACCGGAGCGCAGCGATGCCGCGATCAAGCCGCGAACAGGCCGACCAGAACCGCGTGGCGATCACCGAAGCCTCGGCCCGCCTGTTCCGCGAACACGGCATCCGCGGCGTCAGCGTAGCCGACCTGATGGCGGCGGCCGGACTCACCCACGGCGGTTTCTACGGCCATTTCGCCTCGAAGGACGCTCTGGCCGCCGAAGCCTGTGCCAACGCCTTCGCCCGCTCGACCGAACGCTGGCAGCGGCGGGTCGCCGACGCCGCCGATGGCGCGGCGGCCCGCCAGGCCCTGATCGAACCGTTCCTGAGCGCCAAGGCGCGCGCCAGCCCCGGCACCTCGTGCCCCACGGTCGCGCTGGCCGGTGACGTGGCGCGGGAACCGGCACGCGCGCCGGTGCGCGCGGCATTCACCGCGGGCGTCGAGGGCCTCGTTGGCGTGCTGAGCGCCTTGCCGGCCGGGGCCGACGCGGCCGACCGGCGCGCTACGGCGCTGGCCGATCTGGCCACCATGGTGGGCGCCCTGCTGCTGGCGCGTGCCACAGCCGGCCAGCCGGTCTCCGACGAATTCCTCGCTGCGGCGCGCGTGCGTCTGCTGGCGCCGGCCCCGGCGGGACGCTGACATGTTCGCGCAGGCAACCGCCGCATGGCTGGATCGGCGCGACATCCACTACGCCTGGCTGGTGCTGGGCGTGGTCTTCCTGACGATGCTGATCTCGTCGGCGGCACTCGGCCTGCCCGGCGCGTTCCTGCAGCCGCTCAGCAAGGAGTTCGGCTGGACTCCCGGCGATGTCTCGTCGGCCTTCGCGGTGCGCTTCGCGCTGTACGGGCTGCTGGGGCCGTTCGCGGCGATCCTGATGGAGCGCTATGGCCTGCGGCGCATCGTCTGCATCGCCCTGCTGCTCACCGCCTCGGGGCTGGCCCTGGCCACGCAGATGCGTGCGCTGTGGCAGTTGTTCCTGCTGTGGGGCGTGGTGCTGGGCATAGGCTCCGGCCTGACGGCCCTGGTGCTGGGCGCCACCGTCGCCAATCGCTGGTTCGAGCAGCGGCGCGGGCTGGTGCTGGGCGTGCTCACGGCCAGCTCGGCCACCGGCCAGTTGATCTTCCTGCCGCTGGCCGCCAGCCTCGTCCGCAGCCACGGCTGGCGTTGGGCCGTGGCGCCGATCGTCACCGGCTGCGTGCTGATCGCCGCGCTGGCATTTTGTTTCCTGCGCGAGCGGCCGCGCGACCTGGGCCTCGCGCCGTTCGGCGCCGAGCCGCGCACGCCGGGAGCGGTGGCGCCGCCCTGGCGGCCCGGATTTGCCGAGCCGATCAAGGTACTGGCCAGCGTCGCGCGCAACCGCACCTTCTGGGTGCTGTTCGCCACGTTCTATATCTGCGGCCTGAGCACCAGCGGCCTCATCCAGACGCACTTCATCTCGCTGTGCGGTGATTTCGGGCTGGCGCCGGTGCCGGCCGCATCGGTGCTGGCCATGATGGGCGCCTTCGATTTCGTCGGCACGATACTGTCGGGCTGGCTGTCGGACCGCTACGACAACCGCAAGCTGCTGTTCTGGTACTACGGGCTGCGCGGCCTCTCGCTGCTCTGGCTGCCCAGTTCCGGGTTCACCTGGATCGGCCTGACCACGTTTGCGATGTTCTACGGGCTCGACTGGATCGCGACCGTGCCCCCCACGGTCAAGCTGGCCGGCGCGGCCTTCGATCGACAGCGCAGCGCGATGATCTTCGGCTGGATCTTCGCCGGCCACCAGCTGGGCGGCGCCACGGCCGCGTACGGCGCGGGCCTCACCCGCACCGTGCTGCTCTCGTATACGCCGGCGCTCTACGCCGCCGGTGGTGCCTGCCTGCTGGCCGCGCTGGCCATCTTCCTGGTGCCACGTGCCGGCGTCCTGCGCCCGGCGCAGGTTCCCGCCCCGGCCTGAGGCTGGCCGGATCGCCTAAACACCCCCGGTTTCACCGGCAATTCGGGGCAAACCCGGTCGCGCGCCGTCGCGATAATGGCCGAGTAACCCGTAGTGGCGCACAGCAGTGCCGGCGGGAACCTGGGGAGTACAGCGCATGTCCGCCATCGCCTTGTCCATGGGACGCCGTTCGGTCAACGACGTCGCCGACACCATCGGATTCGTCTCGCTGCTCGCGGCCGCCGCGGCCGCGTCGGTGATCGCCTGGTATTTCGACCAGTTCGGCCTTGGCGCGTCGATTGCCGTGGGCATCGCGGCGCTCGGCGCAGCCGCGCATTTCGGGGCCCACGGCACGGCGTTCTCGCGCATCGCGATCGCGCTGTGCATATCGGCGATCGTGGCGCTGGAGATCCAGCTCGCGGGCGGCGCCACCGAATTCCACTTCGGCGTTTTCGTCACGCTGGCGCTGCTGCTGGCCTATCGCGACTGGCGCCCTATCGTCGCCGCGGCGGCCTTCTTCGCCGTGCACCACGTCGTCTTCGACCGGATGCAGGCCGCCGGCATCGGCGTCTACTGCACGACCGCGCCCGATTTCCCCAAGGTGCTGCTGCATGCCAGCTATGTCGTGGTGCAGACCACGCTCGAAGTGGTGATGGCCGTGTGGATGAACCGCATGGCGCGCGGCGCCAGCGAACTCGAGGCGATCGTGCGCCGCATGGACATGGACGGCGCGGTCTCGCTCGACGTCCACGGTATCGCCGTGCAGACGCCGCTGGGCAAGGGCCTCAAGAGCATCGTCGAGCGGATGAATGCCGCCATGATCCAGGTACAGAGTTCGGCGGCCAGCATCAAGTCGGCCAGCACGGAGATCGCCGCCGGCACCCTGGACCTGTCGCACCGTACCGAACAGACGGCCGCCAACCTGCAGGGCACCGCCTCGTCGATGGAGACGCTGACCGGGACGGTGCAGGCCGCGGCCAGTTCGGCGATCGAGGCGACCTCGCTGGCCACGTCGGCCGCGGAAGTCGCGGTCAGCGGCGGCGAGGTGGTCTCGGCGGTCGTCAAGACGATGGGCGAGATCAACGCGAGCTCGAAGAAGATCGCCGACATCATCGGCGTCATCGATGGCATCGCCTTCCAGACCAACATCCTGGCGCTCAACGCCGCCGTCGAGGCGGCGCGCGCGGGCGAACAGGGGCGCGGCTTCGCGGTGGTCGCGGGCGAAGTGCGCAGCCTGGCCCAGCGCTGCACGAGCGCGGCGCGCGAGATCAAGGGCCTCATCGGCACCAGCGTCGACCAGGTCGAGTCGGGCGGCAAGCTGGTCGCCGACGCTGGCCAGCGGATGACCGAGATCGTCGGCTCGGTGGAGAACGTATCGCGCATCATTGGCGAGATCAGCGTGGCCTCGCGCAGCCAGTCCGAGGGCATTGCCAGCGTCGGCAAGTCGGTCAACCACCTCGAGACCATGACGCAGCAGAACGCCGCCCTGGTCGAGCAGAGCAGCGCGGCGGCCGAGAGCCTGCGCGAGAACGCAGCGGTGCTCTCCGAGGTTTTGGAGGGCTTTCGCCTGGCGGCCGAGGCGCAGGCACTGTAGCCGCGCGGCGATCCGGCGTGGTGCGGCGGCGCGACCGCGCACCGACAACGCTGTCTTTGCGACCCACGACCGGCGCAATCGGCGCACCCCATGGGTATGCCCCAAGTAGCGCCGCCTTTCCGCGCCTTAGCAAGCGCTGCCCAGCACGGTCCTCGCGGATACTCGTGATCTGGACGGGCCCGCATCGGCGCCCGGCAGTCTCGTTCTTGCAGGTGCAGTAGCGTGCGTCGGCGCCCATCATCCGTGATCACCGTAACGAACTCCGACGCCGACGTACGCAGCAGCCGCGCGGGCGCCTTGTGGGCGGTCGCCCTGCCGCTGGCATTCCTGTGCGTGCAGTTCGCGGTCTTCGCGTTCTTCCCCGGCGTGTCGGCACCCGCGGCCTACCTGGCGATGACGGTCGCCCCGCTGCTGGCCGGGCTGGCGGCCGCGCTGCGCGCCCGCCGCGAGGTCTCGAGCGCGCGCATCGGCTGGGGTGCGCTGGCACTGGGTCTCGTCGTCTGGGGCTGCGGCTCGTTCGGCAACCTGTGGCAGGAATGGGTGCTGGGCAATGTCAACGAGATGTACCGCTCGAGCATGCTCGCCTTCAACCTGGCCACCGTGCCGGTGGCCTTCCTGCTGGCCAGCGAATGGCGCCCCGGCGGTCGCCGGCACGTCATCCGCGGCATCGATGCGCTGGTCGCCCTGGCGCTCGGCTACGCCTATTTCCTCTATACCTGGAACATCATCAACGATCGCGCCGCACCCGACGAAGCCGGCGTGGCGCTGCTTGTCTGGCTGGTCGACGCGCAGAACCTCTTCCTGTGCGCCGGCGCCTGGGTGCGCTGGGCCGTGGCCGGCGACGCCACCGAGCGCGACCTGTTCCGCTCGATGGCCTGGTACTTCCTCGCGCTGGCGGCGATCGTCTTCGTCAACGACCATTACTTCGCCGGCGATCCGGCCAAGGGTCCGGAATACGGCTCTATCGTCGCCGCCGCCTTCGCCCTGCTTGCCGCCTGCGCCCTGTCGCCGCCCAGCGGCACCCCGGTGCGGCCTGCGCCGGCGGCCGTGGTGCGCATCGTGCGCACGGCCAGTCCCATCCTGCTGGCGGGCGCCCTGCTGCTGGTGTCGCTGTTCCTCATCCGCATGGACTACACGTACGGCACGCTGGGCGTGCTGATCGCGGTGCTGGGCTACGGCGTGCGCAGCACGGTCTCGCAGGTGCGCCACATCCGGCGCGGCGACCTGCTGCAGCGCCAGCGCTCCGAACTCCAGGCGATCGCCTGGACCGACTCCTTGACCGGCCTGGCCAACCGGCGCTTTCTCGACCACGCGCTGCGCCGCGCCTGGCGCAGCGAGATGCATGCGCGCCGCTCGATGGCGATCCTGATGATCGACATCGACCACTTCAAGCTGCTCAACGACCACTATGGGCACCCGACCGGCGACGCCTGCCTGCGCGAAGTCGCCGGCGTCCTGCAGCGCAACCTCGTGCGCCCCGACGACGTGCTGGCGCGCTACGGCGGGGAGGAGTTCATCGCGGTGCTGCTGGGGATCGACCTGGCCGGTGCCCAGGTGGTGGCCGAGCGGCTGCGCCTGGCCGTCAAGGAGCTGCAGTTCGAGAACGCCGGCAGCCCGCTGGGCGTCGTGACGATCAGCGTGGGCGTGGCCTGCGCGATCCTCGATGCCGAACTGCTGCCCGAGCGCCTCGTCGAGATGGCCGACCGCGCGCTCTACGAGGCCAAGTGCGCCGGCCGCGACCGCACGCGCAGCATGATTCCCTGAACCGCGCCGGGCGCCGCAGCGCGGCGCCCGGGCCCTTCGCGCCGCTCGTCCCTACTTGGCGGCGCCGAAGCGCGCGCTTACCTGGGCGATGCGCTCGCCGAACTTGCGGGCCGTCTCGATATCGCCCGGCACGACTTCGTCGGGCGAGGCGTCCGACGGCGTAGCGGTCATCAGTCCGCCGAACGACCCGACGTAGTTGATGTCGTTGCGGGTCGCCGCCTTGCTGTTGCTCGGCATGAGTCCGGTGCCGACCCACAGCATGCTGTGCTGCATGGCCAGCGTCATGAAATAGTGCAGGGTCGAGAACTTGTCGCCGTTCATCGTCGCCGAATTGGTGAAGCCGGCGGCGAGCTTGTCCTTCCATGCCTGCGTGAACCAGGGCTTGCTCGACGCATCGGCGAACTTCTTGAACTGCCAGGAGACGCTGCCCATGTACGTGGGCGAGCCGAAGACGATCGTGCTGGCCGCCTGGATCTTCTCCCACGACCCGTCGGCGAGGTTGCCGTCGGCGTCGATGGGGATCAGGGTGCCGCCGCTGCCTTGCGCAACGGCCTCGGCGATCTTCTTGGTATGGCCATAGCCGCTGTGGTAGACGATGACGATGGAGCTCATGTTGGGGGATCCTTTAAAGGGAAGTGCGGGAACGCGGATTGACGGCCGAGACGGACTCGCCGGTATCATATCGACCAATGCAGCACGCCTCGTCGAGGAATTCCACATGGCAGAAGCCAGGATCGCGCAACGCGGGCCCTATCCGGTAGCGGTGGAGGCAGGCAAGACCTACTACTGGTGCCGTTGCGGCCAGAGCAAGCAGCAGCCCTTCTGCGACGGATCGCACCAGGGTTCCGGGTTCACGCCCTTGGCCTACGTCGCGCAAAAGAGCGAGACGGTCTATTTCTGCGGCTGCAAACACAGCGCCAAAGGCGCACTGTGCGACGGGTCGCACAACCGCCTCTGAAACCGGGCCGCGCCCCGGCGCAGCGCCGCGGCACCGAACCGGTCGCCGGGCTGGACCCGGCGATCCGCCCGCTGGCCGACACCACGCTGCCGGCGGCGCTGAGCGGCCATGACGGCATCAACCGCGCCGACCGCGAGCGGCGCCAGATCGACGCCGACACCGACCGCGACGCCCTCGCCTGCTTCCTTGCCGAGTACGACCGATCGCCGGGTACGGCGCGCATCTACCAGCGCGAATGCGAACGCCTCGTGCTGTGGGCCGCGCACGAGTGCGGCAAACCGCTGTCGAGCCTCACGCGGCAGGATTTCGAGGGGTATCTCAATTTCCTTGCCGACCCGCAGCCGGCCGAGCGCTGGTGCGCGCCCAAGGCCAACCGCAAGTCCTGCGCGTGGCGCCCATTCGTCGGTCCGCTGAGCGAGCCGGCGCTGCTCACCGCGATCGCCGCGATCAACTCGCTGATGGCCTACCTGGTCGATGCCGGCTACCTCGCCGGCAATCCGCTGGGCCTCATCCGCCAGCGCCGGCGCAAGCTCTCGCAGGACAGTGCCGGCGCCGGCACGACGGCCGCGGCCGTGATGGTTCCCGAATCGACGACCGTCGAGCGCTTCCTCGATGCCGACATGTGGGCAGCCGTCTCGCAGGCGGTCGAGGCGCTGCCGCGCGACACGCCGTCGCGGGTCGACGAATACGAGCGGCAGCGCTTCGTGTGCGCGCTGCTCTACCTGCTGGCGCCGCGTGCCGGCGAACTCGAAAGCCATCGGATGAACAGCTTCCAGGAGGAGCGCGGCCTGTGGTGGTGGCACGTCACCGGCAAGGGTGCCAAGCAGGCCAAGATCCCGGTGCCCGACGACATGATGCAGGCCCTGGTGCGTTATCGGCGCCACCTGGGCTTGTCGGCGGTGCCCAAGCGCGGCGATGCCACGCCCCTGCTGGTGGGCCTGCGCGATCGCAGCCCCATTACCGCGCGCCGGCTCAATCAGATTCTCAAGCGGCTGTTCGCCCAGGCCGCCGAACGGCTCGGCCCCGAAAACGCCCACAAGGCCGACAAGCTGCGGGCGGCGTCCGCCCACTGGGGCCGGCATACCGGCATCACCGCCAAGGTCGATGCGGGGATGGAAGAGCGCTATGTCCAGAAGGACGCGCGCCATGCCGATCGCAGGACCACGCAGCGGTATATCCACGAGGAAGAACGGCGCTGGCACGAAGAGGCGCAAAAACAGCGGCTTCCATGGCCCCGGGGGCCCGTTTCCGGGCAACAGGGTTGAGCCAGCGCAAATCGGCCGCCGGAGGCGGCGGCTGCTGCATTCGCAGGCAGCGTATAACCGTAGGGCATATCCGCCGGTTACATTTGACCGGCGATAGCGGATCGGGGGATATTGTGGCCTGTACCCGACGTTCCGGATGTCCAATCCACAGGCCCACGCGCGGCGCGCGCCAACGGGCCGGGCGGAAACGGGGTGGTTTGCGGGAGGGTAAGTCGATGGCGACCAAATACGCGAGTGAATCCGAGGCTGCGCTGCACGAGGCGGCCATAGACGCACTTGCCACGGAAATGCACCGGCCGGCGGCGGAAATCAAGACCTACTACGAGCTCGAGCTCAACCGCCTGATGGATGGCGCGCGCGTGCGCGATTTCCTCAGCGTCTGCGCGACCCGGCACCTGCGCGAAAACCTGCGTCCGCACCGCCACGCGCACAACTGAGCCCGGCGGCCCATAGGCCGCCAGCGCCTTCGGCCGGACGTCGCCTGCCGTCCCGGTCAGGCGCCGCGCGCACCGCCCAGGCGGCGGAAATGCTCCACCTGGGGCGGCGTGGCAAAGTACGGGCCGACGATCTCGCGCCACCGGGCAAACGCCGGCGAGCCGCGAAAATCGACCGTGTGGTTCTCCAGGGTGTCCCATTCGATCATCAACACGAAGCGCTCGGGCGTTTCGATGCAGTGCTGCACTTCATGGCACCGGTAGCCGGTCGCCTGCGAAATGATGGCCTGGATGCCGCGTTCGAGCGCGGCGCCGAACTCGCCCTCGGTCCCGGCGCGTACGGAAAAATCGGCGATTTCGAGGATCATGGCGGTCCTTTGCGAGCGTTGCTGTCGGCGCCATGCTACCCGGTCGCGCGCCGGACCCGCGCGTCCGTCCGGGCGCGCGCCTGCGGCTACACTGCCGTTCGCCGGAGAGCGCCCGGCAACCACGACGCACGATGGAACAGAGGCAATGAAGGCACTTCCCGTCCGGCATCGCATCACCGGCAGCAACGGCGGCGCAGCGCGCCGGCTGGGCGCTGTCGCGCGGGGCGCTGCGCGCACGTTGGCCCTGGCAGCTGCGCTGTCAGCGGTATTGAGCGCCTGTTCCTCGCCGCCGGTACCGGTGCCCAAGGTCGACGAGGACGCCGTCGCGCGCTACCGCGCCGCCGGGTATCCGCTGCCCGCGGCACTGCCGATCGAATCCAACCGCATCCGCGGACCCGTGACCGAAGCACCCTGGACCATAGGGCTGACGCGTCCGACCGACCACCTGGTGCATCCGCTGATCGTCTACCTGCCCAGCCTGGGCGAGGACGATACGGTGCCGGTGCGCTGGATCGACTCCTGGGCCCGCGCCGGCTACGCGGTCCTGGTGATACAGGCGCTGCCGGACGATGCCGACGTCTGGAGCACGGCCGAGGCGCGCAGCGGCGATTTCGAGCGCATCGCCCGGGCGCGCTTCGCCGACGAGCTGATGGCCGACCGCATCGCCCATCTGTCGCGGCTGCTGCGCCAGATCCGCGCCCGCAGCCTGCGGGGCGAACCGGGCCTGGACGGCCTCGATTGGAACCACCTGGTGCTCGCTGGCGCCGACCTGGGCGCCTACACGGTGCAGACCATCGCCACCGCCGGCGCTGCCGGCCTGGCGGCGTCCGGCTGGCCGCTGCAACCGCAGGCCTACCTGGCCATCAGCCCGTACGCGCTGCGCGCGGCGCCGCCCGCCGATGCCGTCGCCGCACGCGCGCCGACCTTGATGATCAGCGCCCGCGACGACGTCGACGCCTACGGCGTGGTGTCCGACATCGCTATCCGCCACCTCGCCTACGACCGGCTGGGCGCCGGCGACAACTACTACCTGGAGCTCGCGTCGGCGACCCACCGCTGGCTGGGTGGCGCCGTGGTGCTCACCGCCCCTCCCGAGAGCACGCCGCGCCAGCGCCCGGTGGCGGGCGACGACGCGGCACCCGGACCCGGCGGGCGGCGCCAGAAGCCCCCCAGCGGCCGCGACGACATGGCCCCCCAGGGCGAAGACGAGGATACGCCGGCCGATCGCAAGGCGCGGCTGGCCTCGCGCATCGAACAGGTGCAGGCGCGCAGCCGGGCGTTGACGCAATCGGCGCTCAGCGTGGTGTCGTTCGAAACCGTCTCCATCGCCTTCCTCGACGCCACCCTGCGCGGCAATGCCGCGGCGCGGACCTGGCTTGCCGAAGGCGCATCGCACTGGCTGCAAGATGGCGATCGTCTCAAGCACCGCTGAACCGGCGCCGGACGCCGCCGGCGGCGAAGGCGCCGACAGCCCGCGCGCTGCCGCCGCGCTGATCGCCCGCCAGTCCGAGGTGCTGGCGGCGCTGGCGCGGGTGCTGCCGGCCGAGGCGCTGCTGGTGCGGCGCGAGGACACGGTCGCCTACGAATGCGACGGGCTCACCGCCTACCGCGAGGCGCCGCTGCTCGTGGCGCTGCCGCAGGACGCCGCGCAGGTTGCCGAACTGCTGCAGGTCTGCCACGCGCTGCAGGTGCCGGTGGTGGCGCGTGGCGCCGGCACGGGGCTGTCGGGCGGCGCCCTGCCGCATCGCCTCGGCGTCACGCTCTCGCTGGCACGGCTCAATCGCATCCTGCGCATCGATCCGGTGGCGCGCGTGGCCGTCGTCCAATGCGGCGTGCGCAACCTGGCCATCAGCGAGGCGGCCGCTCCGCTGGGACTGTATTACGCGCCCGACCCCAGCAGCCAGATCGCCTGCACGATAGGCGGCAATGTCGCCGAGAACTCCGGCGGCGTGCATTGCCTCAAGTACGGCCTGACCCTGCACAACGTGATGCGCATCGAGGGTTACACGGCCGCCGGCGAGCCCGTGGTGTTCGGCTCCGAGGCGCTCGACGCCCCGGGCCTGGACCTGGTGCCGCTGGTGGTCGGCAGCGAGGGCATGCTGGCGGTGGTGACCGAAGTCACGGTGCGGCTCACGCCCAAGCCGCAGCTGGCCCGCTGCATCATGGCCAGTTTCGACAGCATCGAGACGGCCGGCGACGCCGTTGCCAACATCATCGCCGCCGGCATCGTCCCGGCCGGCCTCGAGCTGATGGACCGGCCGATGACGGCCGCGGTCGAGAACTTCGTCCATGCCGGCTACGATCTGGCGGCCGCGGCCATCCTGCTGTGCGAGAGCGACGGCACCGTCGAAGAAGTGGAAGAGGAGATCGGCCGGATGCGCGCCGTGCTCGAGCGCAGCGGCGCGACGCAGATGTCGGTGAGCCGAGACGAGGCGCAGCGGCTGCGCTTCTGGAGCGGGCGCAAGAACGCCTTTCCGGCCAGCGGCGGCATGAGCCCCGACTACATGTGCATGGACTCGACGATACCGCGCCGCCGCCTGGCCGAGATGCTGCGCGCCATCGAGGCGATGGAGCACAAGTACGGGCTGCGCTGCGTCAACGTCTTCCATGCCGGCGACGGCAACCTGCACCCGCTGATCCTGTTCGATGCCAACGATCCGGACCAGCTGCACCGCTGCGAGCGCTTCGGCGCCGACATCCTCGAGACCAGCGTGCGCATGGGCGGCACGATCAGCGGCGAGCACGGCGTCGGCGTCGAGAAGCTCAATTCGATGTGCGTGCAGTTCTCTCCTGCCGAGCGCGAACGGATGCTCGACCTCAAGCGCGCGTTCGATCCGGCCGGCCTGCTCAATCCGGGCAAGGCAGTTCCGAGCCTGCAGCGCTGCGCCGAGTACGGCAAGATGCACGTGCACCGCGGCATGCTGCCCTTCCCCGAACTGCCGAGGTTCTAGCGTGGACCAGCCACTGCAGCGCCTGGTCGACCAGGTGCGCGCTGCCCAGGCCAGCGGCTCGCCGTTGCGCATACGCGGAGGCGGCAGCAAGGATTTCTATGGCGGCAGCCTGCAGGGCACGCCGCTGGAGATCGGCCCCTTGCGCGGCATCTGCAGCTACGAACCGACCGAGATGGTCATCACCGTGCGCGCCGGCACACCGCTCGTCGAGGTGGAGGCCGCGCTGGCGGAAAAGGGCCAGTGCCTGGCGTTCGAGCCGCCGCGCTTTGCCGGTGCGACGGTGGGCGGCATGGTCGCGGCCGGGCTGGCCGGTCCTGCCCGGGCGGCCGTCGGCGGGGTGCGCGACTTCGTGCTGGGCGTGACCCTGCTCGACGGGCGCGGCGAACTGCTGCAATTCGGCGGGCAGGTCATGAAGAACGTCGCCGGCTACGATGTCTCGCGCGTCCTGGCCGGATCGCTGGGCGTGCTGGGCGTTATCGCCGAGGTATCGCTCAAGGTGCCGCCTCTGGCCGCCGCGCGCCAGACACTGGCCTTTGCCCTCGACCAGCAAGCGGCCATCACCCTGGTCCAGCAGTGGACCACGCAGGCCGTACCGGTCCGTGCCAGCGCGTGGCAGCGCGGCCACCTGCACGTGCGCCTCGAAGGGGCACAGGCCGCCGTCGAGTCCTATGCCCGGCGCCTTGCCGGCAGCCATGGCGCGACGGCGCTGGAGCCGGCCGCGGCCGATACCTTCTGGACCAAGCTGCGCGACCAGAAGAGCACCTTCTTTGCCGCCCCGCCGCACCGTCCGGTGCCCGGCCGTTCCGGCACCGAGGCCGACGGACCGGCTGCCACGCTGTGGCGCCTGTCGGTGCCACCGGCCCATCCGCCGCTGGCCATCGAAGGCGACACGCTGGTCGAATGGGGCGGCGGCCTGCGCTGGATCTACAGCGACGCACCGGCCGGTCGCGTGCGGGCGATCGCGGCGCAGGCCGGCGGCCACGCAACGGCGTACCGCGGCGCGATCGAGCGCGGCGAGGCCTTTGCCCCGCTGGCGCCGCCGCTCGAACGCATCCATCGCACGCTCAAGGCCGTCTTCGATCCGGCCGGCATCTTCAACCAGGGCCGCCTCTACCCATGGCTCTGAGCACCGTGCCGCCCGCCATCTACTAGCCGAACCATGCAAACGACCCTGCATTCCGAGTTCGCCGGCACCGCCGACGGCACGCGCGCCGAGACCATCCTGCGCAAGTGCGTGCATTGCGGGTTTTGCCTGGCGACCTGTCCCACCTACCAGTTGCTGGGCAGCGAGCTCGACAGTCCCCGCGGGCGCATCTACCTCATCAAGCAGGTCCTCGAGGGCCAGGTGCCCGGCCGCGGCACCCAGCTGCACCTGGACCGCTGCCTCACCTGCCGCAACTGCGAGACCACCTGCCCGTCGGGCGTGGATTACGCCGACCTGCTCGACATCGGCCGGCGCGTGGTCGATGCCCGCGTCACCCGCCCCCCGGTGCAGCGCCTGGCACGCTGGGCGCTCAAGGAGGGACTGAACTCGCGCGCCTTCGCGCCGCTGTTGCGCGTGGCCGGCGCCCTGCGTCCGGTGCTGCCCGCGGCGTGGCGACGCAAGCTGTCGATGGGCGCGAAGGCGGCTCCGGCGCACGGCTCGGCCTGGCCGCAGCGTACCCACGCGCGGCGCATGCTGTTGCTGGCCGGCTGCGTGCAGCCCAGCCTGGAGCCCAACATCAATCCGGCAACCGCGCGCGTGCTCGACGCGGCGGGCATACAGACGCTGGTCGCACCCGAGGCCGGCTGCTGCGGCGCGATCCGCGCCCATCTGGCCGATCAGGCCGGCGGCCTGGCCGACATGCGCCGGAACATCGACGCCTGGTGGCCCTATATCGAAGGGGGCGCCGCCGGCGCGCCGGTCGAGGCCATCGTCATCAACGCGTCGGGATGCGGCGTCACCGTCAAGGAATACGGCCACCTGCTGGCCGCTGACCCCGCCTATGCGGCCAAGGCACAGCGGGTGAGCGCACTGGCCCGTGATCTCTCGGAAGTGATCGGCGGCCTGGTTGCAGCGCTCAAGCCGCGCTTGCCCGCCGATCTGGGCGCCATGGCCGTGCACGTGCCCTGCACGCTGCAGCATGGCCAACGGCTGCCCGGACGCCTGGAGAGCCTGTTGCGCGAGCTGGGCTTCGCGGTCTCGGTGGCCGGCGAGGAACACCACCTGTGCTGCGGCTCGGCCGGAACGTATTCGCTGTTGCAGCCCGAACTTGCGGTCCGGTTGCGTGATCGCAAGCTCGAACAGTTGGGCAAGCTGGGAGCGCCGTGCATCGTTTCGGCCAACGTCGGTTGCATCCATCACCTGCAATCGGGCACCACGCTCCCGGTGAAGCATTGGATCGAGTTGCTGGACCATGCCCTATTTCAGTGATATAGGGCGTGTTTTGGTGCAATAGTTCTCATTTTACTTAATGTGAAACGCGAGGAATATGTTATAAACATCTGAAAAATAACTATTAATGTTCGTGAAGTGAGATTTGGGGCGGTTTCGCACTTTTTTGGACAAAACCCTTGACTTTGTTGCGACGCAGCATATACTTTTGCTTGTGCATCGCAACAAACTGTCGGTCCCAAACAAGGAGAACACCATGTACCCGAACCAAGCGCAACTGCTCGAAATCCAGAAGACCCAGGTCGATGCTCTCCATGCATTTGCCGGCTCCATTTTCCAGGCCACCGAGAAGCTGGCCCAGCTGAACCTGGCGACTTCGCGCGCCTTCCTGCAGGACTCCGCCGGAACCGCGCAGACGCTGATGGGCGCCAAGGACCCGCAGGAACTGGCCGCGCTGGCCGGTACGCTGGCCCAGCCCAGCGCCGAAAAGCTCGCCACCTACTCGCGCAGCGCCTATTCGATCGCCAGTGCCGCCGGCGCCGAAATCGCCAAGGTCGTCGAGACGCAGATCGCCGAAGGCAACCGCAAGCTGGCCGAGATGATCGACCTGGCCGCCAAGTCGGCCCCGGCCGGTTCGGAGCACGCCATCAGCCTGATCAAGAACTCGCTGTCGGCCGCCAATACCGCCTTCGACGCCGTGACCAAGGCCACCCGCCAGGCCACGGAAACCGCCGAATCGAACATCGCGGCGGCCGTTGCCGTGGCGACCGATGCGGTCAAGGGCAAGTCGAAGAAGGCCGCCTGATTTCCTTTCGGAGATTTGGTAGCGAAAGGGCCGCCTGAGGGCGGCCCTTTTTTTATTTGGATGCGGGATTCATCTCCCAACAAAAAGGCCCGCCGAAGCGGGCCTTTGTCTTGCGTGTTGCAAAAAGCTTACAGACGAACGTCGGTGATGCCGCCGCCGATCTTGGCCAGCACTTCCATCGACAGTTCCAGGACCTGCTCCTCGGCCGAGACGGCCTCCTCAGCGCGCTGGCCCGTGATTTCTACGACTTGTTCCATTTCTTCACTCCGCTAAAGAATTCAAGAATTTCAAACTTGGCCTAAAGGTCCCGGCATTTCAGCCGATTAACCAGTTAGCCACGGGATTAGCCTCTGAGCGGGCCTTACCAGGTAGCAACGTATATGCAGTCGACCATGCCGTCAATAACCGAATCAGGCCCGCTATTGCCTATTGGCAACACGGACGCGCTTGCAAACCGCCTTGCGGCGCTCGTGGAGACGTTGCGAAACGCCCCAATGACCGACGAAAGTAAGGGGTTGTTCGTCGACGCCAGCGCCTTCCTGGCCACCCTTCCGGCTGATTTCATATCCAAGGATCACACGATGTGCCTGCTGCTGGTCAGCCGGCACCTGTTCCTGTGTGGTGACGCGTTTGCCGGCATCGAGCCGGCCACGATCGCCGCGTCGAATGCAGAAAAGATTGGCGACGCCACCTTGCGCGCGAAGTCGCTCAAGCTTCTAGGCGCCATGTACCTGGAGTCGGGTTCCTACCCCGACACGGTCAGCACCTTTACCGCTGCCCTGGAATCCGCGCGAGCGGGCGGGGACATGGACGAGCAGGTTTCCATACTGTCGAACCTCGGCCTCGCGCACCAGTACTCCGGCCACTACAACGCCGCGGTCCCTTGCTATGAGCGCGCAGTGGAAATTGCCGATAGCTCCGGTACGGCAGGCGTCGTTCGGGCAACGGCACTGGCGAATCTGGCACTTGCCCATTTACATCTGCGCGACTTCTCGTCCGGGCTAGGCGCCGCGGAAAGAGCCGTGGAATTCGACCCTGCACCCGATGACTCGTATGAACGGGCCGTCCGCGCGATGTCCGAATGCTATTACGCCCGATTGCTCCTGGAGGTTCGCAATCTCCCGTTGGCACGCGAGCGGGTTGAAATGGCACGCTCCTTCGCCGTGGCATCCAGCGAACTTTCGCAGCTGGTCGCCGACATGACGCAAGGTCTGGTCGACGTCTATGACCCTGCTTCCAGAGATATCGGACTTTCGCGATTGCAACGCGCAGTCAACCAGAGTCGCAAAGGGGTGCACAGCGCCCTGCGCGATGCACTTTCCATGATCGTTCGTGGATACGAGGCCGCCGGCCAGCCGAACGCCGCCCTGGTCTATCTCAATGAAGTTGTCCAACTCAATCGCGATAGTCGAGTTCGAAATATCCTGACCCATCACCACAAACACTTGGCGCGGGTTGGCAACGGTCTCGACGTGCGGGCACAAGCAGCGATCACCGAGCAGCGGGACGCGCTGCGCTTCCAGCGCCTCTCGATGGACGTGCTCCGCGAGTGCATGCTGGTCCTGGAAAAGAACACCGTCGCCGCCGAACTGCACGACGACGAGACCGGCGAACACTGCTACCGCGTCGGCGCGCTGGCCCGTGAGCTGGCCTTGCGCAGCGGCATGGACGGCGAAATGTGCACCCTGATCGACCTGTCGGCGCGCCTGCACGATATCGGCAAGCTGCGCGTGCCCGATTCCATCCTCCTCAAGCCCGGCCGTTTCAATGCCGACGAGCGCGCCATCATGGAGGCGCATTGCCAGCACGGCTGGGAGCTGATCGGCGAAGGCGGCCTGGCACAGCTGTTCGTCGCGCAGGAAATCGCCCTGAACCACCACGAACGCTGGGACGGCACCGGGTATCCGAACCGCCGCGCCGGCAACATGATCCCGCTCGCGGCCCGGGTAACGGCCCTGGCCGACGTTTTCGATGCCCTGACCCACCGGCGCTGCTACAAGGAAGCCTGGTCGGTAGACGATGCGCTGCGCGAGATCGCATCGCTGCGGGGCAGGCATTTCGACCCGGAACTTACCGATCTCTTCCTGGCGCTGGTCCCCGAACTGCAGTCCCGGCACGGCAGCCTGGACGCCTACCTCGGCGTCGAGGCGCGCAAGAACAATTTCATTGCCGACCGCGTCCGCGTTGCCCGCGAGCTCAAGGCCGATCAAGAGACCTTTGATGCCCGGCGCTGATCCACGGTCGGCCAGCGCGTTCGACCCGCTGGCGATCGAATGCAAGCTGGCCGGGCTGGAGCCGGCGCGCCGGCGCCGCGCCTCGGGCGCCATCTTCGAATCGGTGGTGCTGGGGCGCCTGGAATTCGTGCGCATGCCGCAAGGACGCTCGTCGTTCTGGTTCGGCCACCAGCACATGCCCGACAGCCCGCACTCGCTGCAGGTCGTGTGCGAGGTCGAGGACGACAACACGCCCGGCGTCGACCACGTGGCCTCGGTCATCACGCTGCGGCGCAATCAGGTGCGCGATGCCGCCGCCTGCCTGCCGCTGCTCAATGCGCGGCTGCGCGGCATCGGGATCGACAACGTGGTGCGCGAGGACGACCTCGTCCTCACGGCGATCTACCTGCGTTCGCAGCCCTTGCTGGACCCCTGCCACGAGCTCGAGTACCACGTGGCGCTCGATGCCGGCCTGCTGGTGACGGTGGCCTTCGTCTACGGCGTGCCGCTGTCGCTGCGCGTCGACCGGCTGGCCTGAACAGCGCTCGGCAGCGCCGCTAGGCCAGCAGGCCCAGGGCCGTGGCCAGCATGGCCAGCAGCGCGTGCACCATCGCATCGCCGGCGATCAGCCCGGAAGCGACCGGCACCCGAAAACGCGCGGCATGGGCAGCGCCGGCCCGGCCCCAGGCGGCCGCCAGCAGCGCACCCAGCCCGACCGCAAGGGCGACGCTGAACGGCACGGCCCACCCCAGCCCCAGCCCCACCGCCGACGGCAGCCGCGACCGCAAGCGCGGCAGCAGCACCTCCAGCAGGGGCAGCAGCACGCCGAGGAAGGCACCCGCCACCACGCCGATGATGATGGTATGCGGCAGGTTCGCCAAGCCGCCGGTCAGCGCGCGGGCGGTGGCTACCCAGAGCTGCGTGGCCGGGACCGGATACTTGTCCAGTGCGGCGAAATCGGGAACCAGCAGGAACCAGGCCGGCACGCAGATCAAGGTGCCGACAAAGACGCCGGCGAACTGCGCCAGGAACTGCTTGCGCGGATTGCCGCCCAGCAGGTAGCCCGACTTGAGGTCGGTGAGCAGGTCGGCCGCGGCGCTTGCACTGTTGGCGGCGATGCCGGCCGAGACGACGTTGTGGGTCAGGCTGCCCTGCAATCCCACGGCGCCGGGCGGAGCGATGACGGCAAACAGCAGCTGCATGACCTTGCCCAGCGCGCCCGACGGCGTGATGTCGGCCTCGCCGGTGGATCGCGCGGCGACGAAGGTCAGCAGGAATCCCAGCGCGACGGCCAAGGCGCCGGCCCACCAGGCGGTGCCGAAGGCCACCACCTGCAGGGCGATCATGGCGATGGCGATCGGCACGATGCCGATCGCCATCCAGAGTCCCGGGACCTCCACGGCTTCGCGGGCCGGATCGGCGGGCACCACCGGCGTGCCCGCGCGGCTGCGCGCCAGGCTTGCGAACGTACGCGCCAGGGTGCGCCAGTTGATCGCCAGGCTGGTGAGGCTCGCGAACAGCATGATCGAGGCGCCCGTCCAGAGCGACCAGCGCAGCGGATAGTAGAAGGCGCCGCCGCCCAGCAGCGGGAGGGAGGGAACGTAGCCGGCCGTGCCCGCATTGGCCGCATCCACCGCTTGCAGCCTCGGAGCTATCACCACGAACAGCAGGAGCGACGCACCCAGCATCGACAGGGCCACGCGCAAGCCCACCAGCATGCCGATACCCAGCACGGCCACGCCCGGCTCGAAACCGAAGCTCAGCAGGGGCTTGCCGGCAAGCAAGGCGAATCCCTGTTCCGGAATCTGTCCCGGAAGGTGGATGTCGACCATGCGCGTGCGCATCCAGGCGAAGAACCGGCCCAGCGCCGCGAATTGGTCTTCCGCGGTGGTCAGCACCGCCACGACCGCACCCGCCGCCAGCGCGAGCGCCATCGCATAGGCCTTGAGCAGCGCATCGCGGCTGCCGCCGTAGAGGCTGCGCAGCATCGCCGCCGCCGCGATCCCGCTGGGAAACGCCAGCTGCTCCTGGTTGATGAGCAGCCGCTTCATCGGCACCGCCAGCAGGACGCCCATCGAGGCCGTGGTGAACGTGTACAAGGCCACCACCCACCAGGGCTGCTGCCGGTGCTGCGGATCCAGGATCATCAGCGCCGCGAAGACGATCGACAGCGACGCTCCGGTGGAATACCCCGCAGCCGACGCCGTCGACTGCATGCAGTTGTTCTCCAGGATCGACAGCGGCTGCAGGCGGGCGCCGGAGATGGCGCTCAGGCCGCTCCAGGCGATGTACGACAGCAGGCAGGCCGACAGGGCCACGCCGAAGCCGACCCCGATCTTCATCGTCATGTACAGGTTGCCGATGCCGAGGAAAGCGCCGATCAGGGCGCCGGTGAGCACCGCGCGCAGCGTCAGCTGCGGCACCTGGTCGCCCAGGTAAATGTTTGTAAACCAGGCGGCGTCGCGTGCCAGTGCATCGGCCGTGCTTTCCGGCGCGGCCGACGGTGGCGGGCTGGTCTGGGCACTCACGCGCGCTTCTCCTCGTGGACGGGCCAGCGGATTCTACGGGCGCCCTCGCCCGCCGCGCGCGGGTGGCTCCGTGCGTACGGCTGATGCCGATCCCGCAGCAACGCCACCCCGCTTGCCCTGCATCGTTGCGGTGCCGGCGCCGCGGGCCGCGCCGGACGGCGTGCTGCGGCAGCGGCGGTACAATGGACGCCTGAAATGACGCCGCCGCCGTGCCGGTTCCGGCGAGCCGTCCGTTTTTCGGAATTGCTGCTTCCGCCGCCACCGCCGCGGGCAACCATTACCTGGCTACCGATGAAGATCCTGCTCATAGACGACCACGTCCTGATCACCGACGCACTGAGCGCCCTGCTCGTCGACGTCGATCCGGATGTCGATGTGAAGACCGCGCACGACGCCGAGGGCGCGCTGCGCCTGCTGGCCGAGAATCCCGACGCCGAGCTGATGCTGCTCGACCTGGGCCTGCCCGGCGCGACCGGCACCTCGCTGCTCGAAGCGCTGGTCGCGCAGGCGCCCGATCTCAAGATCCTGGTGCTGTCGGGCACCCAGGACCAGCGCAGCGTCATGCAGGTGCTGCAGCTTGGCGCCGCCGGCTTCGTCCCCAAGTCGATGGCCACCAACACGCTGGTGGCGGCCATCAAGTTCGTGCTGTCCGGCGGTGTCTACATTCCCAGCGATCTGCTCGACGACGCGCAGCGCCTGGGTCCGCTTTCCGGGCCGCCGCCGCGGGTGCACGAAGTGGCGCCCGGCGGCACGCGGGTTTCGCTCACGGAGCGCCAGGAGCAGGTGCTGCAGCTGCTGGCCCGCGGCGCGCCCATCAAGGTGATCTGCCGCGAGCTCACGCTGTCCGAGGGCACGGTGAAGACCCACGTCACCGCCATCTACCGCGCCTTCAATGCCAGCAACCGCACCGAGGCGCTGCTGGCGGCCCGGCGCAACGGCTACGACATCAGCTAGTCCGCCCGCGGCCCCGGCGGCACGCTAGAGAATCCGCTCCTCGCGTCCCTCGGTCACCTTCTGGTGGCGCGCCAGCGCCGCCGGGTCCATGTGCGCTATGCCCAGGGCGGTGAGGATGCGCGCGTTGAGCACCGCCGCCTCGGTCGGCTTGGTCAGCACGATCGGCTCCTCGACCCGGCTGCTGGCAATGGCGCTGGCCGCTTCCGGATTCTGGCGCATGCGCAGGTGCATCTGCTGCTGGAACTCGGCCAGCACGTCGAGGGCGCCCACGGCGGTGAGCATGATCACCGGGATGGGCACCCCGATCAGTTCGCGGATCCGGAACACCGCCTCGGCGCCGTCCACCGGCCCGCCCAGGTTCTGGTCGGCGATGATCAGGTCGGCCCGCCGGTCGCGCCCCAGGTGCTTGACCAGCGCCCCGGTGAAGCCGGTCGCCGAGATCACGTCGGCTCCCCAGGAGCGCAGCAGCTTCGTCAGGCTGTTGAGGATGGCCTCGTTGTCCTCGAGCACGACGATCCGGTGGCCGGATATCGGCTGGATCGCCGATTCGGCCGATTGCTGCAGGTTGCCGCGCCGCGGCGGCGTCACCTCGGAGCGCGCCACCGTGACGCGGAACATCGTCCCGGAACCCGGCCGCGTGCGCACCGTCAGGGCGTGGCCCAGCACGCCACAGATGCGCCGCACGATCGACAGTCCCAGCCCGAAGCCCTTGTTGCCCGCGGCGCCGACGTCGGTCTTGGAGCTCTCGCCGCGGTAGAACTCCTCGAATACCCGGCTCAGTTCCTGCTGGTGGATGCCGGGGCCGGTATCCCAGACCTCGATGTTGACGAAGGCGCCGTGGCGGCGCGCTACCATCAGGACGCCGCCGCGCGAGGTATAGCGGATCGCATTGGCCACGAGGTTGCGCAGCACGCGCGACAGCAGCAGCGGGTCGGTGGTGACCACCAGCTGGCTGGGGCGGATCCGCAGGTCGAGCCGCTTGGCGGCCGCCAGCGGCAGGAATTCGCGCTGCAGCACCAGGAACAGGTCGACCAGGGCCACCGGGGCGATCTGCGGCTTGATCGCGCCGGAGTCGAGGCGCGAGATCTCGAGCAGTTCCTCCACCAGCTTCGACAGCGTTTCCACCCCGGTCGAGAGGTTGCGCACCAGCGGCACCATCGGGCCGCTGGCCCGCTTGCGCAGCAGCGAGCAGTAGATGCCGATCGCCTGCAGCGGCTGGCGCAGGTCATGGCTGGCGGCGGCGAAGAACTGGGTCTTGGAGCGGGTCGCGGCCTCGGCTGCGCGCCGCGCCTGGTCGGCGATGCGCTTCTCGGCAAGCAGCTGGCGCACCAGCACCTCGTTCTGGATGGTGCTGCGCACCGATTCGGCGATGGTGCGCCCCAGGTTGCGGCCGAAGAACAGGGTGAAGCCGAGCACCGCCAGCACCACCGCCGCGCCGGTGTAGTTGGCCGGATCGTGCTGGGCGATCATCCGCAGCACCAGCGGCAGCAGCACCAGCGGCAGGTAGAGGAAGAGCGCCGGTCCGTAGCTCGCGTACAAGCTCAGCGAGCCGAAGATCACGCCCAGGATGATCGCCATGAAGACCAGCTGCTGGATCACCAGCTGGGGGGCGTAGAAGTGGAAGCCCGCCGTGCCCCACAGGATGCCGGAGGTCGCCGACATCCACAGCCAGCGATTGGCCCAGCGGCTGGTCTGGCTGGCCGGTTCCAGCCCCATCTGGAAGGCCCGCGCCGAGCGCAGGCGCAGCAGTATCTCGAGCAGCAGGGCGATGAACCAGAAGATCAGTTCGTTCTGGTCGTGGGTGTTCCAGAAGACCGCCACCAGCGCCACGCCGCCGAAGAAACTCACCAGCACCGCCTGGGGCACCTGGCGGAACAGGACGGCGAAGATGCCGGTCAGGATCTTCTCGCGGCGCTGCTCGGGCGTCTGGTCGACTATGCCCAGCAGGGTGATAGGACCGTCGTTCATCGGCCGCTCATTGCCGTGCACCGGTTTGGGGGGTGGGAATGGACGCGCCGATGATAAGGCGCGCCAGGCCGCATTGGCGCTGCCCGGTCGCCCACCCTCCTCATGCGGCGCTTAGGGTGGGATGACCGCGGAATTCGAGGCGCGCCAGGGCGCCGCGCACCGCCAGCCGGGCCGGCGCGCCCACCGGCAGCGTGACGCGCCGCCGGCCGTGGCCGAACGGCAGGCCGCTGATCACCGGCGTGGGGCAGCGCGCCGCCAGCGCGGCGCGGATCGCCGCCAGGCCGAAGCCCTGGTCGTTGGACACGGCCGGGACGGGCGAGAAATCACCCAGCAGTATCGCGTTCTGCCGCCCCAGCACCCCGGCATGGAAAAGCTGCAGCAGCATGCGCTCGACCCGATACCAGGGTTCGTTGGTGTCTTCCAGGAACAACAGGCCGCCCGTCACGCGCGGGAAATACGGGGTGCCCAGCAGGCTGCAGACCATGGCCAGGTTGCCACCCCACAGGCGGCCCCGGGCATCCAGGCTGGGAGGCGCCGGTCCGTCATCGCCCAGCGCGAACTCGAACGCATGGCGCCGGTTGCCGAGCGCGGCAAAGAAATGGCGCCGGGTGAAAGCCGCATCGCTTTCGCCGCCGGTCGGCGCCGGGGTTTCCGGTGCGGCGAAATCGGCCGCCGAAGGCCCCTGGAAGCTGATCGCCCCGGTGCGCGCCAGCAGCGCCAGGTTGAAGGCCGTGAAGTCGCTGTAGCCCACCAGCGGCCGGCCGGCGGCGGCGATCGCCGCGTAGTCGATATCGCCCAGCAGGCGCGACAGGCCGTAGCCGCCGCGGGCGGCGATCGCGACGTCGATTCCCGGATCGGTGGCAAAGCGCTGCAGCTCTCCCAGGCGCAGCGCATCGGGCCCGGCAAAACGCTGCTCGCGGGCAAAGACGCTCTCGCCAGCGCTCACCCGCCAGCCCAGTGCCGCGAAATACTGTGCGGCGCGATCGATGACGGTCGGATCCGGCAGGTAGCTCGAGGCGGCGAAGAACCCGACCGAACGGGCGCGCACGGTGCCGCCCGGGCTGCGCGCTTCAGACAAGGATGATCTCCTCGACCACGCCGGGGTCCTCGTCGTCCTTGCGCCGCTGGCGCCGTTCGGCAAAGAAGCCGGCCAGCATGCTGCCGCACTCGGCGGCCATCACCCCGCCGCGCACCTGTGCGTGATGGTTCAGGCGCGCCTCGGCGAACAGGTCGATGACGCTGCCGCAGGCGCCGGTCTTGGGGTCGGCCGCGCCGTACACCAGGTGGGCAATGCGCGCATGCTGGATGGCGCCGGCGCACATGGCGCAGGGCTCCAGCGTCACATAGAGCGAGCAATGGTTGAGGCGGTAGTTGCCGAGCACCTCGGCGGCGGCGCGCAGCGCGCGGATCTCGGCATGGGCGGTGGGGTCCACGCTGCCGATCGGCTGGTTGAACCCGGTGGCGATGACCACCCCGTCGCGCACGATGACGGCGCCGACCGGCACCTCGCCCAGGACCCAGGCGTTGTGGGCCTGGTCGAGCGCCAGGCGCATGAATGCGCCTTCGCGCGCAATGCGGTCGCTTGCCTGCGCGTCTTCATCGGTTTGCGGCACCGTTGCTCCAGACCAGGGGTTGCGCCTGCCGCCATCGGCATGCGCTGTACGCCCGCAATACTACTGCGCGCGCGGCGCCGCGCCCGGTCTGCGGACCGTCGGCGCGCCGCCGGTCGCCGCCGGAGCGGGTCCAGTCTATACTCGGCGCACCAGTGAACTTACGGGGAGAACCGCATGGGCAAGGAACAAAAAAGCACCAAGGAATCGAAGAAGCCGGCGGCGCTGAGTCTCAAGGAAAAGCGCGCGGCCAAGAAGGACAAGAAGGACTCCCGCGGCTCCAGCCAACCGCTGACGCCGCGCTGAGTACCGGCATGGCGCCGCCGTCCCGCGCTGGCATGGCGGCGCGCGCCCCGCGGCGGACCAACGCCGCCGGTACGGCGCTGGCAGCCGTCGGCGCGCCGGCACGGCCGTGCCATGGCTGAGGGCGCCGCGGCGGGCCGGTTCGTCGAGTCGCTGTTCCTGAGCGCCGCCAAGATCATCACCTTCGACCGCAACAAGCCGCTGACCAACGCCAGCGGCTTTTTTTTCGAGCGCGACGGCCGGCTGTTCCTGGTCTCGAGCCGGCACGTCATGTACGACGGCCCCAGCAAGCATTTCCCCGACCGGATCCAGCTCGAGATCCATGTCGACCCCGAAAACGTCACCCGCTCCACCGGTTTTTCCGTGCCCCTGTATCGCGACCGCAAGAGCCTGTGGCGCCAGGGCCGGGACAAGGCCGGCGAGATCGACGTGGCGGTCATCGAGCTCGACCGCGAGGCACTGCCCGACGATACGGTCTACAGCGCCTTCGGTCCGCAACATCTGCTCGGGGCAAGCGATATCGTCGAGGTCGGGGCCTCGGTCCTGGTGGTGGGCTTCCCGCTGGGCTTCCACGACACGCTGCACCACCTGCCGGTCATCCGCCAGGCCGGCATCGCCTCGTCCTTCGGGCTGCGCTTCCAGGGCGAAGGCTATTTCCTGACCGATGCGCGCACCCACCGCGGCGGCAGTGGCGCGCCGGTGGTGATGCGTGCCGGCCCCGCACCCGATCCGGCGCTGGGCAAGCTGCCCTGGCGCCTGCTGGGCGTGCATTCGGCGCGCCTGGACATGGGCACGCGCGACCTCAAGCTCGACGAAGCGCTGGGCCTGAACTGCGCCTGGTACGCCGATATCCTGCTGACGCTCACTGACGAATGACCGTGCCGGCCGCGCCCGCCGGCGCGGTGCCTAGCCCACCCGCCCGATGATCTGCGCGGTGGCGATCAGTTCCTCGAGCAGCGCCAGGCAGGTGCGACCCGACATCGTGTAGGGGTCGATCGCCGGCATCTCGCAGTACTTGAGCAGCGTCGACGGATTGACGCGGCTCAGGTTGACCTGGCCCATGGTCCAGCCGGCGAAGCGGCGTTCCGCCACCTCCTCGAAATGCAGCACGGAGACGTCGCGATGGCGCGCATCGCGCACGATCTGGCTGTAGAGGCGGTTGACCGCCGGCCGGCCGCCTTCGAGCACCTGCACGAATATGTCGCCGCTCTGGCACAGGATGCCGGTGATGCCGAGCTCGGGGTTGTGCTTGCGCGACTGCGCCAATATCGACTCGATGTCCTCCGCACCGATCGGCCGCACGGAGCGGCTGGCATACAACAAGCGGACAAGCATCTGGGCCTCCTAGGCGTTCTTGCGGTGTATCAGGGCGAGGAATTCGCGGCGCAGGTTCGGATCCTTCAGGAAGGACCCGCGCATCACGCTGTTGATCATCTTCGAATCGGCGTCCTTGACGCCGCGCCACTGCATGCAGAAATGATCGGCCTCCATGACGATGGCCAGGCCGTCGGGCTGCATCCGCTCGTGCAGCAGGTCGGCCAGGCGGGTGACGGCCTCCTCCTGGATCTGCGGACGGCTCATGACCCAGTCGCACAGCCGGGTGTACTTGGACAGGCCGATCAGGTTCGAATGCTCGTTGGGCATCACCCCGATCCAGACCCGGCCCATGATCGGGCACAGGTGGTGCGAACAGGCGCTGCGCACGGTGACCGGGCCGACGATCATCAGCTCGTTGAGATGCTCGAAGTTGGGGAACTCCGTCACCGCGGGCGTGGCAACGTAGCGGCCGCGGAACACCTCGGTGAGATACATCTTGGCAACGCGCCGGGCCGTGCCCTGCGTGTTGTGGTCGCTGTCGGTGTCGATGACCAGGCTCTCGAGCACCGCCTGCATGCGCGCCGTCACCTCGTCGAGCAGCAGGGCGTGCTCGCCGGGCTCGATGAAGCGCGCTATGTTGTCGTTCGCATGGAAGCGTTCGCGGGCGGCGCGGATCCGTTCGCGGATCTTGCGCGACACCGGCAGACCTTCAGGCTCCTGGGTCCCCGGCACGGCCACGGGCAAGGTCTTGTCGTTCATGGGCACCGATCGATGGGCACGAGGCGCCATCGTATCCTAACCGGCGCCAGCCGATACCGCTGCGCCTCATGCGCCTCATGTGCCTCAGGCGCCGAAGCGTCGCGGCGACAGCGGCGCGATGTCCAGTGCCGGCGTGCGCCCGGCGAGCACGTCGGCGACCAGCTGGCCGGTGATGGCCGACAGGCTCATGCCCAGCATCCCGTGCCCGGTGGCCAGCGTCAGGTTGGCGTAGCGACCGGTACGCCCGATCAGCGGCAGGTCGTCGTAGGTCATCGGGCGCCAGCCGTACCACTGTTCCTCGATGACCGGGCCCTCGGGCTCGTCCAGGTATTCGGCCGCGCCGCGCCGCAATGCGGCCAGGCGCGCCGCGTTGAGCGTCGTGTCGTAGCCGGAGAACTCCATCGTGCTGCCCAGCCGGTAGCCGCTGTCCCAGGCGGTCACGCACACGCTGCGCTCCTCGAGCACCAGCGGTATCGCCGGCGCGCGCCGCGGCCGGCTGTACGTGATCGAATAGCCCTTGCCCGGCTGTATCGGCAGGCGCAGGCCGATCTGCCGGGCCAGCGGCGCCGACCACGCTCCCAGCGCCAGCACCACTTCGCGGCCACGGTAGCGCCCGCGCGGCGTCACCACCGCCTCGATGCGCCCGGCCGCCGTGTCGAACGCCTGCACCGGCGTGCGTTCCGCGATCGTGCCGCCCCGCGCGCGCACGAGGCGCGCCAGCTCGGCCACGTGGCGGTCCGGGCGCAGGCTCGCGTCGCCGGGATGGAAGTGGCCGCCGGCCATGCCGCTTCGCAATGCCGGTTCGCGGCGGTGCAGGGTCGGCGCATCGAGGATCTCGACGGCGATCCCCAGCTCACCGAGCAGCCGGGCATCGTCCCGCGCCTGCGCCAGCCCCTTCTCGTGGCGCCAGACGTACAACGTGCCGGTCGCGGCGAACTCGCAGTCGATGCGCTCGCGCGCGATCAGCGCGGCCAGCTGCTCGCGCGACTGCAGCAGCAGGCGCGACTTGTACAGTGCCGTGCGACGGAAATCGCCACGGTTGCAGCGCGTCGCGAAGCGCAGCAGCCAGCCCAGCATTTGCGGATCGGCGGTGGGCTTGACGTAGAACGGTGCGTCGCGCGTCAGCATCCAGCGCAGCGCGCGCGCCAGCGTTCCGGGCGCATGCAGCGGCAGGTGGCTGGGCGTGATGGTGCCGCAGTTGCCGTGCGAGCTGCCGCCCCCGGCCACGCCGCTCTCCAGGACGGTGACCGAGCGGCCGGCGCGCAGCAGCTCGAGCGCGCACGTCAGACCGATGACGCCGGCCCCGAGGACCAGGACGTCGCTATCGGGCCGGTTCACGCCAGATCCGCCGGCAGGGCATTGCCGCGCCGTTCGGCCGCGCGCGTCACTGCCCCCTGCCCGCGCGATCGATGGCCGCGCATTGCGCGTCGCTCAGCACGATGGCCGCGGCCGCGACGTTCTCCTCCAGGTGCGCAAGCCTGGCCGTGCCGGGTATCGGCAGCATCACCGGGCTGCGCTGCAGCAGCCAGGCCAGGGCGATCTGTCCGGGCGTGGCAGCGTGCGCCCGGGCCACCTCGGCCAAGGCGCCGCCGGGTCGCGCCAGTTCGCCGGCTGCCAGCGGGAACCACGGGATGAAGCCGATGCCGTGGCGCTCGCAGTAATCGAGCACCCCCTGGCTGCTCCGATCGACCAGGTTGTAGCGGTTCTGCACGGTCGCAACCGGAAATATCGCCGAAGCCGCGACGATGTCGTCGACCGTGACCTCGCTCAGCCCCGCATGGGCGATGACTCCCTCGTCGAGCAGCGCGCGGATCGCGCCGAACTGCTCGGCGCGCGGCACCCGGGTGTCGATGCGGTGCAACTGCCAGAGGTCGATCCGCTCGACGCCCAGCTGGCGGCAGCTCTTGCGGGCCTGGGCGATCAGGTATTCGGGGCGGCCGTTCGGTTCCCAGACGTCCGGCCCCGGCCGCGTCAGCCCGCCCTTGGTGGCGACCAGGATGTCGCCATAGGGGTGCAGCGCCTCGGCAATGAGCTTTTCCGAGACATCGGGGCCATAGGCATCGGCGGTGTCGACGAAGGTGACGCCCAGCTGCGGCAGCCGCTTGAGGGTGCGCAGCACCTCGGCCCGATCGGCCGGTTCGCCCCAGATGCCGCGGCCGGTGATGCGCATGGCGCCGAAACCCAGCCGATGGATCGTGCGCACGCCGCCGATCTTGAACTGGCCGGAAGCCGCCGCGCCGGGAAGTGTCATGGAAAGTCCTTTGCCGGGGTTGTGCAGGGCGCTCAGGGACGCAGCGCGAGCGCGGCGCGGAATGCCGCGAGCAGCGGTTCGCTCACCTGCGGCAGGCCATCGACGACCTGGCGCGCCCAATCGAAATATTCCTGGCGACGCTCCAGCGTCCAGCGTTCCGGCGGCGAGGCGGCGACGTCGCGCAGGTTGCAGGTCTTGTCGGCCAGCTTCACCAGCGCGGCCTCGCGGCTGGCATGCGGCGCGTGCTCGATCTGCAGCGCCTTGCGGCGCGGCTTCTCCAGATGCTTGTCGTCGGTGACCTCCATGACGACGTCGGCGACCCGGCGCCCGAAGCTGGCCACCAGCTCCTCGTAGCTGGTATCGGTGTCCTCCACCGTATCGTGCAGGATCGCCGCCTGCAGCACCGTGAGGTCGGTGATGCCGCCCACGGTGGTCAGCAACGAGGCCAGGGCGATGGGGTGGTTGATGTACGGACTGGCGTCCTTGTCCTTGCGCCGCTGGTTGCGGTGCTTCTCGGCGGCGAAGCTGATGGCCTGCAGCAATCGCCCGACATCGCTGCGCGCCGCGTCGGCTATTTCATTGGCATGGCTCACGGCCGGGTTCATCGCGCCCCCCTTTCAGTGCGATTTTACCTCCGGCGCCGCGTCGGGGCCCGGGGCGATGGCCGCGTCGACCATGCGCTGCGCCTCGGCCAGCAGGCGCTGCAGGTGCTGCGCGCCGCTGAAGCTCTCGGCATAGATCTTGTAGATGTTCTCGGTGCCCGACGGGCGCGCGGCGAACCAGCCGCTCGTGCCGCTCACCTTGTTGCCGCCGATCGCGGCGCCATTGCCCGGCGCGTCGCTGCGGATGTCGGTGATGGGCTCGCCGGCCAGTTCCCGCGAGGTGACCTGTTGCGGCGAGAGCCGTGCCAGCTGGCGCTTTTGCGCCGGCGTGGCCGCCGCCTCCATCCGGTCGGCGTACGGACGGCCCAGCTCATCGGCCAGCGTCTCGTACAGCTGGCCCGGATCGCGGCCGGTGCGCGCCGTGATCTCGCCCGCCAGCAAGGCAGCGATGATGCCGTCCTTGTCGGTGGTCCACACCGTGCCGTCGCGCCGCAGGAAGCTGGCGCCGGCGCTTTCCTCGCCGCCGAATCCCAGGCTGCCGTCGAGCAGGCCGGCGGAGAACCACTTGAATCCCACCGGTACTTCGTAGAGGCGGCAGCCCAGGCGCGCCGCGACGCGGTCGATCAGCTGCGTGCTGACCACCGTCTTGCCGACCGCCGCGGCCGGCTGCCACGACGGCCGGTTGCGGAACAGGTAATCGATGGCCACCGCCAGGTAGTGGTTGGAGGGCAGCAGGCCGGCCGATGGCGTGACGATGCCGTGGCGGTCGTGGTCGGTATCGCAGGCAAACGCGACGTCGTAGCGCTCGCGCAGGGCGATCAGCGGCTGCATCGCGTCGACCGACGAAGGGTCCATGCGGATCTGGCCGTCCCAGTCCAGGGTCATGAAGCGGAAGGTCGGATCGACCGTCTCGTTGACCACGTCCAGCGCCACGCGATAGCGCTCGGCGATGCGGCCCCAGTAGTGCACGCCGGCGCCGCCCAGCGGATCGGCGCCCATGCGCACGCCGGCCGCCCGTATCGCATCGAAATCGATGACCGAGCCCAGATCGGCGACGTACGCGGCGCAGTAGTCGTGGCTGTGTGTGGTCGGGGCGCGCAGGGCCTGCGCATAGCCGATCCGGCGCACGCCCTGCAGGCCGCTCTCGAGGTAGCGATTGGCCGCCGCCTCGATCCAGCCGGTCACCTCCTGGCCGGCCGGGCCGCCGTGCGGCGGGTTGTACTTGTAGCCGCCGTCGCGCGGCGGATTGTGCGAGGGCGTGATCAGCACGCCATCGGCCAGGCCCGCGCCCACTTGCAGGTCGCGGCCGCGGTTGTGCGTGAGGATGGCGTGGGACACCGCCGGCGTCGGCGTGTAGTCGTCGCGCGCCGCCAGCATGAGTTCCACGCCGTTGGCGGCCAACACCTCGAGGCTGGTGGCGCGTGCCGGCTCGGCCAGCGCGTGCGTGTCCAGCCCCAGGTACAGCGGTCCGGTGATGCCCTGGGTCCGCCGGTAATCGCAGATCGCCTGGGTGATGGCCAGCACATGCCATTCGTTGAACGACGCATCGAATGCCGAGCCGCGGTGGCCCGAGGTGCCGAACGCGACGCGTTGCGCGCCGATCGCCGGGTCGGGACGTTCGGCAAAATAGGCGGTGATCAGGCGCGGTACGTTGAGCAGCGATGCGGCCGCCGGCAGGCGCCCGGCTTCGCCATGCGTGAGGGACGTCCCTTCGGTCGGGCTCGGCATGCGATTGGCATCCTTTCCTCGAAGGCGCGCACCGGCCGGGACGGCCGGTCGCCGCCACGCGCGGGCGGTTTGCTCCCGCCGACACGTACAAACCGTCACAGTTTAGCGGCAGGGTGTGCAAATGGCGCAACGCCGCATGCGCCGGCGCCGTGATATGGTCAATCCTATCTTTCCCGGAACAGCGAGCAAGCTTTGCGCACCCCCGTGACCGCGCAGGAATCCGCCAGCCCCGTCTACGACCGCGTCATCGAAGGCTTGCGCGGGCTATACGACCGCCGCATCTCCGGCCCTCCGGTACTCGACAGCGCCGCGCTGTTTCCCGGGAACGAACGCTTCCTGGCGAACTTCCCCGCGCTGCAGGCCGAAGCTCTGGCGGTGGCCGCAACGCTCGGCTCGGTGCCGCGCTTCCACGAACTGATGCCGCAGCAGGCGAGCATCTCCAACCAGGACCAGCGCGACTGGCGCATGCTGATCATCAAGGCCTACGGCACCACCGTGAAGGCCAATGCGCGGCGCTGTCCGGCGATCGCGCGCCAGGTCGCGGCCGATCCGGACGTCTTGTCGGCTGCCGTCTCCTTCCTGGCACCGGGCAAGCGGGTCCCCGAGCACCGCGGCCCGTTCCGCGGCGTGTTGCGCTATTACCTGGGAATATCGGTGCCGCTGGACCGCAACGGGCTGCCCGGCGCCGTGCTCACCATCGATGGCGTCGAGCATCGCGTCGCCACCGGCGAGGCGCTGCTCTGGGACGACACCTTCGCGCATGCGGTGCGCAACGACACCGATGAACTGCGCATCGCCCTGCTGCTCGACATCCGCCGGCGCGGGATGCCGCTGGGCCTGGAAATACTGTCGCGGCTGCTGATCGCCGCTGCGGGAATCGGCGTGCGGCTGCGCCGGATCTCCTGATACCCGCGCACGCCAGCCCGCTCCGGGAGTCGACGTTGGTGAAAGTCAACCGCCGCAACTACTACCGCGTGCTGCACGTGCAGCCCGAGGCGCCGGCCGAGATCGTCACCGCCAGCTACCGCACGCTGATGTCGAAGCTGCGCCAGCATCCCGACCTGGGCGGCGATCCGGAACAGGCGCTCATCATCAACGAGGCCTACGCGCAGCTCAAGGACCCGGAGAAGCGCCGCGCCTACGACAGCAGCCTGCTGCAGCTGCGCGGGCGGACGCGTCCCCCGGAACGCGCCGCCAGCGCCGCCTGCGCCTTTTGCGGGGCCGATCTGCCGGCATCGATCGGTCCGGAGACGCGTTGCCGCACCTGCGACAGTCCGCTGGCCGCGCCGCTCACTGCGGGGCGCGAGCGCCACGAACTGTTCGGCCGGCGCCGCGCGCCGCGCACCGCCAAGACCGATACGCTGACCGTCCTGCCGGCCTGGCGCCACGGCCCGCAAGCCGCCCAGCTGCACGACCTGTCGCCGGGCGGGGCCAGCATCCTGGTCGATGCGCCCCTGCAGGTCGGCCAGGTGATCCGCATCACGTCATCGACCCTCGATGCGCTGGCCGTGGTCCAGGCCTGCCGCCGCGTGCCGCGGCTCTATGCCGTCCATGCGCGCTTGCTGACGGCCATCTACCTGCGCAGCCGCGGCGTGTTCGTCTCGACCCAGGCCTGACCATGGGCAGCCGTACCGAAACCGATTCCTTCGGCCCGATCGAGGTGCCGGCCGATCGCCTCTGGGGCGCCCAGACGCAGCGCTCGCTGGCGCATTTCGCCATTTCCAGCGAACGCATGCCGCGCGAACTCCTGCTCGCCCTGGCGCAGGTGAAGGCCGCCTGCGCGCAGGTGAACCGCGACCTGGGCGCCCTGCCCGCGGACATCGCCGACGCGATCGCGGCCGCGGCACACGAAGTGCTCGACGGGCGCCATGACGCGGAGTTTCCGCTGTCGGTATGGCAGACCGGCTCGGGCACGCAGACCAACATGAACATGAACGAGGTACTGGCCAATCGCGCCTCCGAGCTGCTGGGCGGCGTGCGCGGCCCGGCGCGACGCGTCCATCCCAACGACGCCGTCAACCGGGGCCAGTCGTCCAACGACATCTTCCCCACGGCGATGCACGTGGCGGCCGCCGTGCAGATCGAGCACGCGCTGCTGCCCGCGCTGGCCACGCTGCGCGACGCGCTGGCGGCCAAGGCCGCGGCGTTCGAGCACATCGTCAAGATCGGCCGCACCCACCTACAGGACGCCACGCCGCTGACCCTGGGGCAGGAATTTTCCGGCTACGTCGCCCAGCTGACGCAGGCCCACGCCGGGATCGCGCACGCGCAGGGGGGCCTGTACGCGCTGGCGGTCGGCGGCACCGCCGTCGGCACCGGCCTCAACACCCACCCGGAATTCGGCACCCGCGTGGCGGCCCGACTGGCCGCGGCCACCGGCCTGCCGTTCGCCTGCGCCGCCAACCGCTTCGCCGCGCTGGCCGCCAATGACGCGCTGGTGGCGGCGCACGGCGCGCTCAGGACGCTGGCCGTGGCCCTGATGAAGATCGCCAACGACATCCGCTGGTTGGCTTCGGGCCCGCGCAGCGGCCTGGGCGAGCTGACCTTGCCCGAGAACGAGCCGGGCAGTTCGATCATGCCGGGCAAGGTCAATCCGACCCAGTGCGAGGCGATGACCATGCTGTGCGCGCAAGTCATGGGCAACGACGTGGCCATCGGCGTCGGCGGCGCGATGGGCAATTTCGAACTCAATGTGTTCAAGCCGCTGCTCGCGCACGGCTTCCTGCAGAGCGTGCGCCTGCTGGCCGACGGCATGCGCAGCTTCGATGCGCACTGCGTGCGCGGCATCGGCGCCAACGAGGCGCGCATCGCCGAGCTGGTGCAGCGCTCGCTGATGCTGGTCACCGCGCTGACGCCGCATATCGGCTACGATCGCGCCGCGGAAATCGCCAAGCGCGCCCACCACGACCAGGGCACGCTGCGCGAAGCGGCGCTGGCGCTGGGGTACGTCACCGCAGCCGATTTCGACCGCTGGGTCGTGGCCGCCGACATGACCGGGGCGCCAGCGGGACCCCGGTAACCGCGGACGCCGGGCGCAACGCGCCGCGCCCGCCCCTGCAGGATCGCCGATGATCACCACCGTGCTGCGACCGGCCCTGATCGCCCTGCTGGCCGGTGCCGGCGCCGCGGCCCATGCCAGCCCCGTCACCACCGCCAACCTGGTGCGCAATGGCGACGCCGAATGGCACGCCTGCACGGGCGACTGGACCGCCCAGACGCCGGTCCCGGGCTGGCGCGTATTGCGTGGCGCCGCCAGCGTGCTGTGCTACTCGGCGTTCACGCTGGCGGCCGAGGCACCCGAGCTGCCGGACGCCGGCCAGGCGGGCAAGGCACTGCTGTCCGCGCCCGGCGCCGATACGGCCATCGAGCAGGACGTCGATGTCGCCGCGGCCGGCGCCGCGATCGACGCCGGTGGCGTGCAATTCGCGCTGGCAGCCTGGCTGGGCGGCTGGCGCGACCAGCCCGAGCGCGCGCTCGTCACCGCGGTCTTTCTCGATGCGCGGCGCCACGCCACCGGCGACCCGGTGGTGCTGGCCGATGGCGCTGCGCCGCGGCGCACCGGCCTGCGCGCGTGCCGACTCGATGGCGCCGTTCCACCGGGCACGCGCCGCATCGTGCTGACGGTGCAATTTCCCGGTGCGATGAACTCCTACGCCAACGCGTATGCCGACAATATCCGGCTGACGCTCCGCGGCGAGGTGTCGGACCTGCACCCCGCAGGCACGGTTGCGCCGCCGGCGGCCATCCCGCCGCTGGACCACGTGCTGGTGGCGATGATGGAGAACACCAACTACGCCGATGTCGTGCGCACGCGCGCCGGCGCCATCGATCCGCACATGCCGTTCCTGGCGTCGCTCGCCCGCCAGGGCGTGATACTGGGCAACCTGTGGGCCAACTACCACCCCAGCGACCAGAACTACGTGGCCATGGTCGCCGGCGATACCTTCCGCTACGGTCCGTCCTACTACCCCTATCACCTGGCCGAGCGCCACCTGGGCGACCTGCTCGAGGCGGCGGGCAAGGACTGGCGCGCCTATGTCCAGCACATGAAGACGCCCTGCAACCTGGTGGCCGATGCGGCCGACAGTGGTTATGCGCCCGACGACGAACCGTTCGCGCAGTTCGCGGACGTGACCGATGCGCCGGCGCGCTGCCGTGCCCGGCTGCGTGACCTGGCCGATTTCCACGCCGATATCGCCGCGCGCCGCCTGCCCGCGTTCGCGTGGCTCGCCGCCGACGGCTGGTCGAGCGGCGAAGGTGCCTGGCATCGCGACTTCGATGTCGGTTTCGCCAACGCCGAGCAGGACGCCTTCCTGCGCATGGCCTTTTCGCCCTTGCTCGATTCGCCACTGTGGAAGCAGTCGCGCTCGCTGCTGGTGATCACCTGGGACGAAAGCGGCGGCTGGGGCTGGCCGGACAATCACGTGCCCACCATCGTCGTGGGCTCGCCCGGCCTGCTGGCCGGCGGCCGTGTCGTCGACGTCCATTACGACGGCTACAGCGTGCTGCGCACCGTCGAGGCTGCGCTGGGACTGCCCGGCCTCGGGCGCCAGGATCGCTATGCCGAACCGCTCAATGCGGTGTTCGCGCCGCCGTCGACCGACCCGGTCGAACTCTGGACCGACAGCGCGGCAGCCACCCGCGGCAGCATGGCCGACACCTTCGGCCAGCCGACCACGCCCGCGGCGGTCGTGCAAGGCGAACGGTTGCAATTGCTGGCCTCCGGCGACCCGGACTCCGATTTGCGCGTCGCCCTGGCGCCGCTGGGCCGCACGCCGGACGCCACGTCGCCGTCCTTTGCCATGGAACCCGGCGATCGCGGCGCGCGCATACCCACCGCCGCACTGGCGCCGGGTGTCTACGGTGCCTGGCTGCGCCACGGCCTGGAACCGCCGCATAGCGCGCCGCTGCTGCTGCGCATCCTGCCCCCGTCGCGCGTGCGAGCCGACCAGCCCGGTGTCGAGATCCTCGGCGCACCGGAGCTGCCCTCGTTTGCCCTGCGCGAAGGCGGCAATCTGCTGCTGCGCTACTGCCGCCCGGCCGACGTGCCGGCCGGCGCCACGTGGATAGGCGTCTTCGCGGCCGATGCCCCAGCGTCGCAGTGGACGCGCATCGCCACCGACGCCAAAGGCTACTGGCTGCGCACGCCCGGCAACCCCGCCGGTGCGGCCTGCGGCGAGACCCTGGCCTACGCGGCCGAGCTCAGCCCGGATACCGAGTACCGCGTGCTGCTGCTGCGCGATGCCCCGGACAGGCCGCCGACCCCCGTCGGGCGCGCGGCGGCGTTCCACCTGGTCCCGGCATTGCCACGCTGACCGGCGCGGTGGGCGCAATTGACCCCGTTTTTCAACGCTTGCAGCCATACCTGGTCGCCGCTTGCGGCGATATCGTCGCGGCTTCACCGCCTGGTGGAGGTATCCCCATGGACACGAACGCACGCATCGGCAAGGCCGCCGCGAACCCCGGAGACGGCCACAAGCGATCCTGGCCCCTGGGCCTGTCGCGCCAGAAGACCCTGGCCTGGGCCGCACTGATCGGCCTGGTGGTGGGCGCCAGCGGCAGCTACGCGATCACGGCGCTGGTGCTCAACGATCGGCTCGCGACCCTCACGCAGGCCAGCGACCTGCGGGTGCGCGCCGCCGACCAGCACGTCGAGGAACTCCAGGAACAGTTGCGCCAGTTCGAGGAGCAGGCGCGCCAGCGCGAGGAGCAACTCGTCCAGGAAGCCGACGCGCAGCAGAGCCGGGCCGTGCGCGAGGTCAGCGAACAGGGCCGTGCGCTGGCGCAACAGCAGCGCGCGGCGATCGAACAGGCCCGCGCGCGGGAACAGGAACTGGCCAAGCAGGACCTCCCGCTGCGCATCTGGGTGCACCGCCCGCTGGTGGGCCGCGGCCTGGTGGCATCGATGCACAATTTCGGCACCAAGGACCTGTCGTTGACCTTGACCGCGCAACGCGCGGCATCGGGCGACAAGCAGACCTGGACCGCGCTGGTTCCGGCCAATGCGACGCTGCCGCTGGGCCCCGCCGCCGACAGCCCGATCGCACCGGGCGACGCCATCGTCGCCACCAGCGACAACTACCGCCCGCTCAACTTCGAGGTGCCGCGTCGTCCCCGGGCGCCGAGCGAGCCGCACTGAGTCCGGGCGGCGCGATCGGCCTTGCTCGCGCCACCACAGAGCAGGTACAGCAGGACATGGGTACCGAAGAGTCGCTATTGCATATCCTTGACATGTTGCCTATCGCCAATCGCCGCGTTCGACGGCCTTGACCAAGAGCGGACGGTGATTGTCAGCGCCAACAGGGCGTCAAAACCGATGCCGCCTGAGGGCGCTCGACACGCGAGACCTGGTTGCCTCGGACATCATGGGAAACGCACGGAAGAAGTCAGCCTGGGTGAGCGCGGCGTTGCGCGAGCGAACATCGGCCGCCCACGATGCCGCACGGATTTCGTCCCCCACCAGAGCGTGAGCAGCCACGGCGATCAGGGCGATCAGCACGTGCGCGCCCGGTGAGCGCGCCGCTCGCTCCGCCCAATCCACGGCCGCGGCATCCTCGCCCATGACCATGTGCGTGAAGGCCCGGGTTGCCAGCATCGCGTAATACAGCGGATCGATAGGACTGAGCCGCATCGCGAGATCGACATTCCTGCGACCGTCAAGGCCACGTCCTGCCAGGGATTCGGTCCAGGCGCGGGCGTAGATCCCTTGCGCGTAGTTCGGACTGATCGACGTCGCGCGCTCGAGCCACGCCAGGCTGCTCTCCAGGTCGCCCTCCAGCCAGAAAGTGCGGCCCATCGTGAAATTGACGAACGGATCGATCGGGTCGAGTTCAAGGCCGCGCAGCGCGAAGCGCCGCGCGAGCGCGATCTCGCCGGCGCGATCGTCCGAGTGGTGCATGAAGGCCGTCTGAAAGTGGACGAAAGACAGACCTGCGTGGGCACGCGCGAAATTCGGGTCCCGGCTGACCGCCTGCTGGAACAGGAAGGTCGCCGCAGCATTGTCCTTGCGGTTGAAGCGGTACAAGTGCTGGAGGCCGAGGTGATAGGACGACCAGGCGTCGAGATTTTCGGTGACCGATAAGCGCGCCAACGCAGCTTCGTGGAGGGGGATCCGGATCTCCAATGCCGCGAGGATCTGCGAGCGGATGCCACTGCGAATCTGGTGAACGTCGTCGACCAAGCCTGAAAAGCGCTCCGCCCACACCACGCCGTCATTGCGCGTGTCGATAAGTTCGGCCGTCACAGCGAGGCACGTCCCCACGATCTCCACCGTGCCGGACAGGCAATACCGCACGTCGAGCAGTCGGCCGATCTCACCTATGTCGGCATCCGACCGGCGCAAGCGGAACGAGGACCCGCGCGCGGTGACGAACAGCCATCGCAGACGCGACAGTTCCGTTATCAGTTCGTGCGGAAGAGCCTCTGCAATAGCTGCATATGGCCCAGTGACTCCGATGGGGTGGAACGGCAAAACCGCGATGGACGGCCGGCAAGCCTGCCCCGTCGGCAATTCCGACACCCTCCCGGCTGGCTGCCCTCCCTCTGCAACCCGCGACAATTTCGCGTCCGCCACGAAGCGGAATCCCTGACGATGGATTGTCTTGATGAATTGCTGGCTTTTTCCGTCGTCGCCGAGCACCTTGCGAGCCGACTTGATCCGGCTGGCCACCGCCGCGTCGGAGACGGCACGCCCATCCCACACCTTTTCGATGATTTCGTCCTTGGATACCAGACGCTCACGGTTGTCCACCAGCAACGCGATCAATGCGAACACTTGCGGCTCGACGCAGCAGACCTCGCCTCCCGAACGAAGCTCTACTTTGGCCGTATCCAGTTCGAATGCGCCGAATCGATAGATCATGGGAGCAAGGATAAGACACTGCCGGGAAATCTCCCATGAATCTCCATGCCTTCTCCATGCAGCCTTCAAGCATGGGTATCGGCGGCGTGTTCAACTGCGACCACCAGCGACGAAGCAGTTCCGGTCGCGGTTTTCAAAACCGAAGGAGAAATGACATGCCTCTCGTTACGATCGATGTGATCAAGGACGTTTTCACCCCCAAGCAGAAGCAGGACCTCATCGCCAAGGTTACAGCGGCGATGATCGAGGTCGAAGGCGAGAATATGCGCGGCGTCACCTGGGTTCGCGTCAATGAGTTCGAAAGCGGGGACTGGGCGATCGGCGGCAAGGCACTTAAAACCGCGGACGTACAGGCGCTTGCAGCCGGGAAAGGCGCTTGATCGAGCAAGGCGTCTGAGCAGTACAAAGCGCGGGGCGCTCACATGAGCCCGCCCCGCGCTCGCTCGATCAGTACACCGGAAGACCGACGCTACGGGTCGGCAGGCGCCAGCCCGATTTCGAAGATACGTACCGGGTAATTGGCCGTTTTGCCCTCCCCGATCTCCCGCTTGCCTGTGCGCGCACACCGTGGCAAATCCAGCAGCGAACCTTTTTACTCCCACTCGATCGTGGCCGGCGGCTTGCCCGAGATGTCGTAGACCACGCGGTTGATGCCGCGCACCTCGTTGATGATGCGGTTGGAGACCAGGCCCAGCAGATCGTGCGGCAGCGGCGCCCACTGCGCGGTCATGAAGTCCTGCGTCTGCACCGCCCGCAGCGCCACCACCCATTCGTAGGTGCGGCCGTCGCCCATCACGCCGACACTGCGCACCGGAAGGAAGACGGCGAAGGCCTGGCTGGTGCGCTCGTACCAGCCGCTGCGGCGCAGTTCCTCGATGAAGATGGCATCGGCGCGGCGCAGCAGCTCGGCGTATTCGCGCTTGATCTCGCCCAGGATCCGCACCCCCAGCCCCGGCCCGGGGAAGGGATGGCGATGGACCATCTCGGGCGGCAGGCCCAGCGCGATGCCCAGCGCGCGCACCTCGTCCTTGAACAGCTCGCGCAAGGGTTCCAGGAGCTTCAGGTGCAGGGTGTCGGGCAGGCCGCCGACATTGTGGTGCGACTTGATCGTGACGGCCTTTTTCGACGAGGCGCCGGCCGATTCGACCACGTCCGGATAGATCGTGCCCTGCGCCAGCCAGCGTGCGCCGCTGCGCTTGGCCGACTCCTGCTGGAACACCTCGACGAACTCGCGGCCGATGATCTTGCGCTTGGCCTCCGGATCGCTCACCCCCGCCAGCTTGCCC
>Ga0181525_10000279_pt1 | contig 45551 bp, 34 predicted proteins | sample PEATcosm2014_Bin_48_FD_121100 | JGI IMG/M metagenome (GOLD analysis project Ga0181525, IMG submission 121100) | Peatland microbial communities from MTU Mesocosm Facility, Houghton, MI, USA - PEATcosm2014_Bin06_10_metaG | ecosystem: Environmental > Terrestrial > Soil > Wetlands > Peat | place... | reverse complement strand
GAACGCGTAAAACAGCAACAAAAGCCATGCGATGCGGCGCATCGGACTCAACCTCTCGGGCTCAACTTTTCTGGCAAAACCTCTCAGGCGCCTGTGCCAGCATCCTCCGAGGCTCCGACCTCTGCGGGCCTGACCGGGATCAACTCACGCCTGAGAAACACGGCAGGAAGCTGTAAGACCGCGAATAGAATCAGCGCGTGCCGGAATTCGATCGCTCTAACAGCAAATAGCGAGCCGCAGCCGACGAGCACAATGGAGCAGAAAGCAGGGTACCAACGCGTCAGGCCAAGACTCCCGAATCTTCCCCTGATGCAGAGGATCCACGGCACGACAAGCAGCACCGATGCAACATCCAATGCGATTCTCAATGTCCGCGGCAGGCCCAAGCCGGCTAAGTCGCCCCGCAAGAGGTGGAGAACAAACAAGATGCCAGCGATCAACGCGACGTAAATTGCGAACTCGATCGCTCCAATCGGCGTGATGGGCCGGGCCGGCTTCGTTCGCTTCGGGGTAGAAGCAGGCGGTGTCGTCTGCGCGCTCGTGGCTCGGTGCAAATCCGCCGCTGGCGCAGGATTGCCTGAGAGAAAGAGCGCCGGAAGCTGGAGAGCGAGAAAGAGTCCCAGCGTTTCAAGGGTATTGGTGAATTTGAGCGCGAACGCCCCAAGACAGCCGGTGAAGACAATCAGGAAATACGGCCAGAAGGTCCAGCGCGGCAGCCCGGCCTCCTTCAAGCGTCTTGCAAGACTTCTGGTCCAGAAGACGCCCAGGATCGCCAAGCCGTATCCCGCGGCAGCCAGGACGCGTTTGCTGCCTGGATGAGCGTGCGTCAGCCTTAGGCAAGCGCTGCCAGCCAACACAACCAGCAGTAAGGAGAGCACGAAGGTCACGCGGCCGAACTGCCGGGTTGTCCCTGGGTCGGGCAAAAGTCAACTCCTTTATTGCTTTGATTCTTTCTAATCAGTCTACAGAGACTACTCTCCAGCGGCTCCCTCAGAACCTACGCGAAGAGACCAGGCCGGCGTAGAAGATGACGCCCGTGGCCTATTGAATGGCCGATTTCAACATCTGGTTCCTCAGGTTCTTGCCTCCGAATCTGGAACGTCGAGAATATCGCCTTCGTGGGCCGGTTGATCCTTCTTCTGGCCGTGCCGGATATAGCGGCCAGGCAACCGGCCTAATTTGCCGTGGTGGTCGTTGTGGTTGTCGTCGTGCCGTTGCTTGTGCCGGTACTGGCGCCAGTGCTCGTACCGGTGCTGATTCCGGTGCTCGTGCCGCTGCTGGCGCCGGTACTCGTTCCGGTGCTAGTTCCAGTGCTCACGCCGGTGCTGTTCGTGGCCGAGTTGGCGACTGAGGTTGAAGTGGTCAGGATCGAGTGCCACTGCGAAAAGACCAATCCCGCATAGATGCTGACGCCGACCGCCGATTGAAGTGCCGACTCAAGCGTCTTGTTCCACAGTTCTTTAGCCATCGAGTGGGGGACGAAGAGAATATCGCGGTCATGCACCGACTGGTCAGGATCCTGGCCGTGGACCATGCGCTTCAGGTCAAGCGTGGTGATTGTCCGTCCGCTCTTTTGTTCATGGATGAGCAGGGCCTTGCTGTTGGCGGCGTTTGGCAACGAACCCCAGGCCAGCGAGAGGGCCTGCACCACGGTCAGCCCTTGCGCCGGGTCGACGGGAAACCCGCCGGGGCGCTGCACATCTCCAACTACATAGATGAGGCCCGCGCGGCTCACCTGCACCGTGTCGCCCGGGGCAAGTTCAGGATTGTGGTCGACCGCGGTATCGGTTCCACTCGGATCGAGCACGACCGGATGCGGAGTTTTTGCGTCGTCGCGATGGAAGTAATTGACCAGGCGACCGGCGTTGGGAGCCAAACCGGAGGCGGCAGAGATCAGATCCAGCAGTCGATGATGCAGAGTGTAGGGGTAGACGCCGGGGTGCACCACCTCGCCTAGCACGCTCACGTCCTGACCGGCATACGAGGTAACCATCACAGAGACCTGCGGGTGTAGCAGCATCCCTTTTGCCACCAGAGCCGCTTCAATCGCGCGCGCGGCGGCCTGCTCGTCCAGACCCTCCACTTTCACCTCACGGATCATGGGTAGCGTCACAACGCCGGATGAAGCGACGCGTACAGCCGAATGAAACTCGGGGGTATGGTACTCGCTGACGTCAAGAAAATCTCCCGGCCCGATAGGAGCCGCCATCGGAGAGCCCAACTGCGTGCCGGCCAGCGGCAAAGGCGCCACCTCGCTTGGGCTATCCCAAACGGCTGGCGCTTCTTTGGGATTGGGGGACCTCGTGCCTTGCCGCGAAGCCGGAGCGCGGACCACCCCCGAGGGCAGGCCGGAGGTGTTGGGCGTAGACGCCTGCGCATTCGCTGCCGCGCTCGCGAGGACCACCGCCAGCACCGCCAAGGCGACACGCGTTACTTCGGGACGAAGGGATTCAAGCAAGAGTGCGCCTCCTACGGCCAGCCAGAGGCTGACAAACAAGGTAATAGCCATATAAAGCGGGAGATCGGGCGCGACCGGCTTGTCTGGCTGCCGGGCATAGTCAATAACGGAGACGTTCGAACCCTGAACGCCAGCCGCCAGCCCCGCCTCCTGCTCCTTGTCGAGCACACGCACATAAAGTTCGTGATTGGCGTTGGCCTCTTCACGCATGGACGCGTATTCGGTGGCCGCTTCGTTGGCCTTCATGCCTTCGCCGGTCACTTCTTCGAGATCCTTGCGGACTAGTTGCTCGCGTGCGGCGGCCGTCTGCCAGGCACTGTGGAATCGCTCGACGAGCGTCGCATCATCGGCTTTCTTCTGCCGTTCCAGATCCTTTAGCTGTCCGCGAATTTCAACAGCGCGAGGGAAGTTGGGACCGTGTTCGATGTTGAGCTGGGCTTCTTCCAGTTCAAGTTCGCTCTGCCGCGAGTGGATCTGCTGCAGCAGAACCGTGGCAAAGTCGCCGCTTTCTGCCTGTAACTGTGGATTGGAGGCAACGACCAGCTCCGGATCGCCTTGCGATGCTGCGCGGTACTGCGCCTCGCGCTGGATTCGATCCGTAGCCGCTGCCACCAGTTGGCGGCCCAATTCGTCGATTTCGAGCAAGGCAGACGTGTGCTGCGTCTCGCCAGGCTGGCCGCTGGCCATTGTCTCTGGCGTGCTCAGCAGGCCATTCTCCCGCTGGAAGGCAGCAAGCCGCTGGTCATCAAGGGCCACACGTGCCCTTAGCTCCTTCAATTGGCCTTGCAGCCAGTCGGAGGCCTGCGAGGTGGCCTGCACGCGGGCATCGGCATCCTGCTGGACGTAGGCACGAATCAGAGCGTTCACGACATCTGCCGAAAGAGCCGCATCCCCGCAGCGGAAGCGAATCTGGATCAGCAGGGTACGTGGCAAGGTCTCGACGCGCAGCCGACGCTCAAAGCGCCCCAGCAGCCAAGCCTGGGCATCTACGGAAGGGGCTTCGGGATGAAAATCGGGAAAGCGTTTTAAGGAACGTCCCATGAAGCCTGGCGCCTGGTAAAGCTTGAGGCCGGTGATCACCTTCCAGGCCAGTTGATTGCTGCGAAAGATGTTGGCCAGGGTCTCCTGCTGAACCGGCGCAGAGAGAATCGAAGCCGCCACCAACGGCTCCGACACCCCCAGACTAAGCGGCGAAGAGGGCGAAGTTCTCAATGCCACGCTGGCGTTGGCCTCGAACTGATTGGGTGCGATGAGGCAATAGAGAAAACAGGCCAGCAGCATTCCACCGACAATCGACCCAACCAGCCAGCGGCGGCGGGCCAGAAGCTCCCACAGTTCACGCAGGCTTCGTGAGGAGATTTGTACGCCGGCGCCGGAACGCGAATTGGAATGCCGGGGGGGGGCGTTTGGGACGGCGTTGGCTTCCTGCACGGGTTGGGAACCTCCGTTCTAGGGTCCTTCCGGCAGGGCTTTCCCGAGATTCAGAACGAGCGTAGTCGAAGGAAATGGCTTCCGTCAGTTTGCGTCATAGGAAGCAATCCGTCAATAGACTCCCCGGTTCAGGAAACACCGAAATCGAGTAAACCTTCCACAACGCAGGGGCTCAGTCCACCCCTCCGCCGCTCTGATACCACTCGACGGTTCTGCGGAGGCCCTCGCGGAAATCGACGACGGGCGCGTAGCCAAGCAATTCTTCGGCGAGGCGAATGTCAGCCAGCGAGTCGCGAATATCGCCAGCGCGCGAAGCACTGTAGGCGGGCTTGCCTTTATACCCAGTGAGCTTCTGCAGGATCTCGAAGGTCTGATTCAGCGTAATGCGGCTGCCGGTGGCGATATTCATCATGCGGCCCGAGACTTTCTCAGCCGGCGCGGCGGCAGCCAGAAGATTGGCGTGCACCACATTGTCGATGTAGGTAAAGTCACGGCTCTGTTCGCCGTCGCCATAGATGGTGGGTTGCTGCGAACCTGGAGAGCGCTCCCCGGCCAACATGCGGCGGCAAAAGATGGCCAACACCCCGGAGTAATGGGAGGTAGGGTCCTGGTAGGGGCCGAAGACGTTGAAGTAGCGCAGAGACACTGTCTCCATCCCGTAGACGCGGGTGAAGGCGCGCAGATAATGCTCGCCGGTGAGCTTGGCAACGGCATAGGGAGAAATTGGGTCGGGCAGCATCCCCTCGTGCTTGGGCAAGCTCGGCGCATCTCCATAAACGGAGGATGACGCCGCATAGACCAGTCGGCGCACGCCGGCGTCGCGCGCTGCAACCAGCAGATTCAATGTGGCATCCACGCAAGCTGTGTTGGTAGCCACGGGATCGGCGACCGAACGCGGAACCGAAGCCAGAGCCGCCTCGTGGAAGACGATCTCGACACCGGCGCACGCCATGACGCAGGCTCCCGGATCGGCAAGGTCGCCCTCGATGAACTCCATCGCCTCAAGGCCGATGAGGTTAGAACGCCTCCCGGTGACGAAGTTGTCAATGCCCCGCACGCTCTCACCGCGAGCCAGCAAGGCCGCGGCAATCGAGCGGCCAATGAAGCCTGCCGCACCGGTTACAAGGTACTTTGCCAAAAAGATCCTCCACTTTCTGAATTGTTCGCGATGCTCAGGGGTGAGGAGTCAGGAATAGGATAATCGAAACTGCCCTTGCTCCCGAAATGGGTTGAACTCTGTAGTAGGCCCTATCGGGGCCATACCGAAGCCGCCAGCGCCAACAGGAACACAATCTGAACCGCCAGTCTCAGGGCTAAGCCCGGAACGGGCCGTCCGCCGATCGTCAGCCGTTCTTGCGCAGCCTTCACATTGGCCGGGAAGATACAAGCCAACATCACAGCCGCTACCGCTGCAACTGCCGGGGCCACCGGCGGATACTGCAACCCCAGCACGATCAAGACCTCTGCGATTCCCGTAAGCGTGACCCACACTCCGGCAGCACCAAAGACCACCGGAACCATGCGCATCAGGTCGGCGCGGCGCTTCCCCCAATGCGCCGAGGCCGTCAGCAGGAACATCACGCCCAACGCCGCTCTCAGGGCATTCTGCCAATCTGCGAAATACGCAATTCCAATGCCGGCCAGCCTAAACGCTACGAATGAAATCGCGAGCACAATCAACGGGATCACGGCGCGGCTCCTCCTTCTACCATAGCTCACACTGTTGGATACTTGTGATTCCCTTCAACCCTTCGATGACCTCGTGTGTCCTACAATGAGGGACATGACAATCGCTACCGAATGCCGGCTCGCCGGACTCAAGCAAGGAATCGAATCCCGGGAGTCCCAAATCGGCATTATCGGGATGGGTTATGTGGGCCTGCCACTGGCGCTGCTCTTCAGCGGCGAGCGATTCCGGGTTACCGGCTTTGACATCTCAACGGACAAAGTGGACACACTAAATGGCGGTGGCTCCTACATCGTGCGCATCCTCCCGGCCGAGATCCAGCAGGCGCAGAAGGCGGGCTTCCGCGCCACAGCGGATTACTCCCAGATCGCCAAAATGGATGCCGTGATTATCTGCGTTCCTACACCGCTGAACGAACACCATGAACCAGATTTGAGATACGTGACGGGGACGGTTGAGTCGATCGCACCCTGGCTGCACGAGGGCCAACTGATCGTACTTGAAAGCACCACTTATCCGGGCACCACCGAAGAAGTTGTTGTTCCCCGGCTTGAAGCCGGCAACCCGCGCGGGCTCAAGGTCTCGCGCTCGCTTGACGAGGCCGGCGTGCATGTGGCTTTTTCTCCAGAACGCGAAGATCCTGGCAATGACACCGTGGCGCGCCACAATATTCCCAAGGTCATCGGCGGCTGCGGCCCGGCGGCCACCGAACTGGCTTCAGCGATGTATGGTGCGATCTTTGGCCGCATAGTCCCGGTCAGCAGCCCCGCAGTCGCCGAGATGACTAAATTGCTCGAGAACATCTACCGCTGCGTGAATATCGCGCTGGTCAACGAACTCAAGCAACTCACGATGCGCATGGGCATCGACATCCACGAGGTAATCAACGCGGCCAAGACCAAGCCCTTCGGCTTTCAGGCCTTCTATCCTGGGCCGGGTCTCGGCGGCCATTGCATTCCCATTGATCCGTTTTATCTCTCGTGGAAGGCGAAGCAATTCGATTTCCGCACCCGCTTTATCGATGTGGCTGGCGAGATCAACACCGCCATGCCCTACTTTGTGATCGAGCAGATCGGCGCCGCACTCAACGAGCAGCGCAAGTCGATCAAGGGATCGAAGGTTCTGGTGCTCGGTGTGGCTTACAAACGCGATATCGACGATCTGCGCGAGTCGCCCTCGCTGACGATCATCGAACTGCTGCGAGACAAAGGTGCCGAAGTGGCCTACAACGACCCTTATTTTGCGCACGTGGGTCAAGGCCGCCACTACGACTTGAACATGAACAACACCCCGCTTGACAACCTGGGCGAGTACGACGCAGTGGTCATCGTCACGGATCACTCGACCTACAATTACAAGACCATCGTCGAGCAGTCGCAATTGGTAGTGGACACGCGCAACGCAACCAAAGGGATCGTTTCACCGAAGATCGTGCGCTGCTAAGAAGAGTAAATATCCTCCGGTGAAGCCGTACGGTTTATGGTTGGAGGCCCCTCAAAAGGGCCTTTGTCGGTGTGCAGCCTGCCGGCAGCGTGCGAACGATCCGCGCCGAAGGCGCAGTGTTTATTGGCCCAGCGCTTCAGCGCTGGGAGGACCCCCACCACAGGCGGCGGAGTCCGGTTAGGGACGGTGCCTGAAGAGCATTCTGCGGGACAGAAGCCAAGCCAATCGTGTATCTTTGCCGTGTCTGATTGGCTCGGTTCGCTTATGCAGCTTTTGAACCTGACACTGGCTGAACCACAGCACTTCTCTCTCCCGGAGAGGCTGCTCCTGATCGCGCTGATTGCGGTCTCCGTCGCGAGCTTCTGGCGACGCTTCGGCACGGTGCTCGAAAAGATCCTCCAATCAAAGAAGGACGCCGGCTTCCGCCTTTTCCCGATAGGCACGCGGGTCGGGGATTTCGTCTGGGAGGTGCTCTGCCAGGCCAAGGTCATCCGTCAGCGCCCGCTCCCCGGCTTGGCCCACGCATCTGTCTTCTGGGGCTTCTGCGCCTTTGTTCTGGTCACGCTGAATCACTTCGCAACCGGACTGGGCCTTGGCTTCCTCTCGCCCGAGGGCCGGTTTGGCCGCTTTTACTTCGATCTCGCTGCTGTCTTTGCCCTGGCCTGCGCTGCGGGCATTCTGGGACTCTTCGTCCGCCGCTTCCTGGTCCGGCCCAAATGGCTGGGCGAGAAGCTCTCCTACCAGTCCGGCATCGTCGCCTTCCTGATCTTTCTGCTGATGGTCACCTATCTGGCGTCGTTCTTCGTGGCGGATGCCAGCCCCGCCACGCGGTTTCTCTGGTGGGTACACACGCTGGCGCTGCTGAGCTTTCTGCCGATCATTCCGCACACGAAGCACCTGCACTTGATGCTGAGCCCGGCCACGGTCTTCCTCTCGCGCGGTGGCTTCAGCCAGATTCCGTCTCTTGTTGGTGATGAGGACTTTGGATTGGTCGCGGGCACGGACTTAACCCAATTAGTCAGCCTGCAAGCCTATTCCTGCGTCGAGTGCGGGCGATGCACCGAGCACTGCCCCGCCGCCAATACTGGCAAATTGCTCAACCCCAAGGAGATCATTCTCGGCCTGCGCGGCTACCTCAACGACCTCGGCCCCACATCATCGGAGCCGCTACTCGGCAAGTACAACTCCCAGGAGGCCGCTTTTCAATGCACAACCTGCGGGGCCTGCGAGTTTCAGTGCCCGGTGGGCATCGAGCACTTGCCAATCATAGTCGGCCTGCGGCGCGGTGCGGTCAACACGGAAGCATGGGAGAACGACTACGGGGCCAAGCTCTTCCTTACTTTGGAGCGCGGGTCAAATGCTCTGGGCCTTCCCGCCTCTGACCGCGACAAGTTCATCGATCGGGCCCGTCTGCCGCTCTTCGATGGGACGCAGGAGTACTGTCTTTGGCTGGGCTGCATGGGCGGCTACGATCCAAAGGGCCGCGAAATCGTCGCCGACCTTGCCCGCGTGATGAACTATCTGGGCGCGAGATATGGCGTCTTGCGCAAGGAGAAATGCACCGGCGACCCGGTGCGCCGCCTGGGCAACGATCTGCTCTTCCAGCAACTGGCCGAGGAAAACCTCAAGACGCTGGCCGACAACAAGGTGAAGCGGATCATTACCATCTGCCCTCACTGCGTGCGAACCATTCAGGAGGACTGGAAGGAGTACGGCACGCCGCCCCCGGTCGAGCATCACAGCGAGTTCTTGGCTCGCTTTGTGGAGATGCTGTCTCGTCCGGTAGGTCCGGGCTTTAGCCCGGACATCAGGATGGCCGAAACAAAGGGGGCTTCAGCCCCTGAGGAGGAACGAGCAGCCGCGGCCCAAACGGAGGGAGCCGGGGGGGCGTCGGAGGGTGCAGGAGTTTCGTTGAAGGGCACAGAAAGTCTGTCGGACGGTGCAGGAGCTTCGTCGGAGGGAGCCGGGGGTTTCAACCCCCGGAAATCTCCAGCCGCTCAAGAATGGGCTTTAGCCCCGGAGGCAAGCTCATCCATCGCGTCACAAGCTCCCGCACTCAACGTGACGAGCAAAGCGTCAGGGCACGACTTCAGTCGTGCCGATAAGGTCGCCAACATATCGGGGCCTTTAGGCCCTGCGGGCAAAGCTCAGGGCCCCGAAAAGATCGTCTTCCACGATCCCTGCTACCTGGGCCGCTATCGCAACGTCTACGAGGAGCCTCGCAAAGTTGTTGCGCAGGCCGGGGAACTGGTCGAGGCTCCGCGCAATCGTGAGCGCAGCTTCTGCTGCGGCGCGGGCGGCGGGCTTGCATTTCTAGGCGAAGAGACCGGCGAGCGCGTCAGCCATGTGCGCGCCACAGAACTAATTGCAACCGGAGCGAAAACTGTTGCAACGGCCTGCCCCTTCTGCAATAGCATGTTCCGCGATGCGCTGGCAGAGAGCGGCGAAGCCGCTCCGCAGTTGCTCGACATTGCTCAGTTAGCCGCGCGGGCATTGCCGAAAGACGAAGTGGAGCACCGAATTCCATGAAGGATGGAATATGAAAATCATCGTAGCCATCAAACAAGTTCCAGAGCGGGATGCGCAGGTGCGCATCGACGCTAGCGGCAAGTGGATTGAAGAGGCCGGGCTGCAATGGGCGCTGAACGAGTCCGACGCCTATGCCCTGGAACAGGCATTGCAGCTCAAGGAGAAGCACGGCGGCGAGGTCGTCGTCGTCAGCGCCGGGCCGGAGCGTGTGGGCTCGACGATCCGCGAGGCGTTGGCCAAGGGCGCCGACCGGGCAATTCATATCGACTGTGCTGACCTCGGCAACCGCGATGCGCTCGGCGTTGCGCGGTTGCTTGCCGCCGCCGTAAAGCCCGAAAATCCCGACCTCGTGCTGACCGGTCTGCAATCCGACGATCTCGGGCTGGGGCAGACAGGAGTGATTCTGGCTGAGTTGCTTGGCCTGCCCCACGCCTCGCTGATCCTGCATGTTGAGAAGACCGAGACCGGCTTGAGCGTGAAGCGCGAATGGGAAGAAGGCTGGTTCCAGACCGTCGAACTGCCGACGCCAGCCGTGCTGACGATTCAATCGGGCGGCAACAAACTGCGCTACGCAACGCTGATGGGCATCAAGCGCGCCAAAACCAAGGAGGTGCGCATTGTCGAGGCAACTGAGTTGTCCATCAACAGCGCGCCGGTGGTGGTCTTGGAGCGAGTCACGTTGCCAAACAGGCAGAAGTCTACCGAGATGCTATCCGGCACGGCGAAGGAAGCGGTTGCGGCGCTGGTTGAAAAGCTGAAGTTCGAAGCGAGGGTGCTATGAGCGGCATTTGGGTGGTGTTGGAAGAGCGCGATGGCCGCGTAAGCCGCATCAGTTGGGAGGCCGTGGCCGCCGGTCAGAAACTGGCTGCTCTCACCGGGTTGGCTGTGAATGCAGCGGTAGTCGACGCGCAGACTGAGAGCCTGGCAGCCGAGGCCGCAGTCAAGGCGCTGAGCAAGGTCGCTCGCGTGGAGCATCCACTGCTGGCGGCCTACACTGCCGATGGAACTTCGCTGGCTCTACAGCAGTTTTTTGAAGATGAGAAGCCGGATTATGTCATCTTTCCGCACTCCTATCAGGTGCGAGACTACGCTCCTGCGTTGGCCGCCCGGCTGGGCCAGACGCTGATCGGCGACGTAACCGCGATTGGCGGGGGCCCCGTCTTTACGCGGCAACTGATGCAGGGCCGGCTCAACGGTTCTTATAGGCACACAGGCGTCGGGCCATGCTTTGTCTCGGTACAGGCAGGAGCATTCCGAGCCGACACAGTCGAAGCTGGCGCGGCAGAGGTCGCGGTCTTCTCACCGCTAATCGAGGCAGCACAGCTTCACTCGAAGCCCGGCGAGCGCTACCGCGCCTCGGCGCAAACAGTGGACCTTGCTTCGGCGCAATTGATCGTGGGAGTAGGTCGAGGTATCAAGGACGCCGATAAGATCCCGTTGCTCCAGGAGTTGGCGACGGCGTTAAACGCGGAATTGGGCGCATCGAGGCCTATCTGCGACAACGGCTGGCTGCCCCTTGAACGGCAGATTGGCAGCTCCGGCCAAACCGTTTCGCCCAAGCTCTACCTGGCTGTCGGCATCTCAGGAGCCATCCAGCACCTGGTCGGTATGAAAGGTTCACAATGCGTGGTGGCCATCAACAAAGACCCTGGCGCGCCCATCTTTGAGGCTGCCGACTACGGCATTGTGGGTGATCTCTTCGAGGTGGTCCCGGCGCTTACCGAAGCCCTCAAGGCGGCCAAACAGTAAGACCCTCGTGGCCGGGTGAATGTTCCGGTATCCCACCCTTTCCGCAGAAAGAAGCGAAAAGGAGGGGGCACCAGCAATATGTAACCCTCTGGGCCGGCGACCAGGACTTCACCAGCCCATCCCTCTTGAGTAATCTGCTCCGAGCTTTCAACGCTCCAAAGATGCCCTTACCTGACGTGTCAGCTCTGACACACCGTGTGTGCCGTGACACGTTTCGAGTCCCTGTCCTCGTCGTTAATCCATTTGTTTTCAACCAATAGTCTTTGGCGGCCTGCTTGCATTTTGTCTGGGCGCAGGCGATTGGCAAGGGGGACGCGATGAAGGCTTTGATGCTCGGCAAACTGGTGATGGTGGTGGTTGCGGCGGTGGTTCTGGCAGCTCAGACGTTGGCGCAGCAAGTCGGCACTCCGGTCGCCGCACCCAAGCGCGTGATCGTGGTGAGCCTCGAAGACTGCAAGCTGGCCCTGGTCGAAGACGGTCAGGTAAAGAAGATCTACCCCGTCGCAGTCGGCAAGCCCGCCAGCCCCAGTCCCGAGGGCACCTTCACCATCGCGCGGCGCGTCGCCAACCCCATCTATCGCCACAACGGCAAGGTCGTCATGCCGGGACCGCACAACCCCGTGGGCACGCGTTGGATGGGCCTGAGCATTCCCGGCTACGGCATTCACGGAACCAACGAGCCCAACTCCATCGGCAAGCCCGCCTCTCACGGATGCGTTCGCATGGCCAAGGCCGACCTTGAGGAGTTCTATGAACTGGTCGCGGTGGGCGACACGGTGAAGCTGGTGGGCCAACGCAACGAGGAGACGGCGAAGCTGTTCGGCACCGGCCAGGCTCCAGCGGCGACGCAGCCCGTGCTTCTGGCGAAGGCAGAACCGCCGGTGGCACCTGCTACGGCGACAGTCGAGATGGCAGGCACCACAACAAATCAGGCGGCGACGCACGCAGCTATCTACGTTGCGGCTTTGCGGTAAATGGGGGCGAGCGATGCACCTGCTGACTGAAGCAATGAACGGGTTGGGAGCGGTACTGCTGCCGGTTGCTGTAGGGCTGCTCTTTGAGGAGATGACGTTTGGAGGACTGGTCCGGCTGATGCTGGCTCCATGGCCGGGAACCGGGAGACGCGGAGCCTCTGGCGATAGTCACTTATCGCCGGAGTGCAGACACGGTGAGCGCAACAAGCAAGAAGGAGAAGGAAAATGATCGCACTGAAGCTGTTGTTGACGGTTGCGGGAGTCGTGTTGCTGGCTGCCGCGTTGGCGATTCCACTTTACAGTCTGTGGCTGCGCATCCGGGATGCGCGCCGCAAGACAGAAGAAGAATTTGCAGAGGTTGAACTCCGCGAGATCCCCTGGCGCGGTTCAGTGGCGCTGGTTCTGGTGGCATGCCTGCCTTTGCTGATTGCTGCCAGCATCGTCGTCGTTCCCAGCGGAATGGGCGGCGTGCGCGTTAGCCAGATCGGCGGCACGGAGCCTGGAACGCTTTATCCCGGTATGCACTTTGTCACACCGATGATCGAGAGCATCGAGCTCTTTGACCTGCGCGACCACCTCTTTACCGCCGGCGTAGCGGAGGAGACTGCGAAGGCCGCAGCGCAGAAGACCGGACTGACCGTGCAGTCGCTCGAAGGTCTCAACATCGGTCTGGCGGTGACCGTTCGTTACCGGCTGGACCCCAACAAGCTGGACAGCGTGCAGGCACACCTGCCCCAACCGGCGGATAAGCAACTGGTGCCGCCCGCAGTTGCAAGCGCATGGCGCGAGTTGGCGCCGTCGTACACAGTGCGCGAGATCTTCTCAACCAAGCGCGAGGAGATTCGCTCCAAGGCTACCGCGATGATCACTCGCAGGCTGGGCGCCGACGGCATTTTGGTTGAACAGGTCATGCTCTCCGACATTCAGTTGCCCGAGGAGTATGCGAAGGGTCTGGAAGGCTTGTTACTGAAGGAGCAGGAGGACGATCAAATGAGCGTCACCACTGACATCCAGCAGAAACAAGTGCGCATCGCCGAGTTGCAGGCAGAGGCCGAGGCTGTGCAGAAGGTCAAGGAAGCCGAGGGCGAGGCCCAGTCCAAGGTAGTTGAGGCCAAAGGCGAGGCCGACGCAATGCAATACACGCTGCCGCTCAAGGAGAAGCAGATCGAGCAGAGCAAACTCGAGGCCCAGGCGCGCAAAGAAGCCACCATCGAGAATGCCGACGCCGACGCGCAGGCTAAAGTGATCGACAGCAAGGCCGAACTACAGCGGCGCAACCTATTGGCAGAGGCCGAGGCCAGCCGAATCAAGTTGATCGCGACTGCAAACGCCGAGCGCATGACCAGCGAGGCGGAATTGTTGAACAAGTCGCCTCTGCTGATCAACAAGATCGTGGCCGAGCGGCTCTCTGACAAGATCCAGGTGCTCATGGTGCCATCGGACGGCAAGTTCTTCTTTGCCAACGATGTTTTCAAGAACATGGCCAATTCGCCGGTTGTCAAGCAGGAGATGGATTCTGAGTCCGATCCCGAGCCGAAGAACGGGCATTGAAAATCCGTTCAGCATGGGCGGGAGGCCCTATCACTCGCCCATGCTGAACATTCATCCTTTTTGGCTGATACGCAGGACGGATCGCCGAAGGCACCAAACGATATAATCCGCGCATACGAAGAATTCATGGAAAGTTGAACCCGATGAAGCTGACGTGGCTGATTGCGGCGGTTGCGAGTGGAGTGATTGGCCTGACGGCGAGCGCCACAGCCACACCCAGCCCGTGGGAGCAACCCGCTGCATCGCTCGCCGATGAGATTGCCGGAATTCTCGGACCGGGCCAGGCCCATCTCACCATTCGCAATATCTCGACCATTTCAACCGATGAGATTCCGGCAATTCGGCACCTGCTGGTGCTGGACTTGAAAGCGCGCGGCGTAACGACCTCGGAGGCGGAGACAGCCAACCTGCTTCGCATAACGCTGAGCGAGAATCTGCGGGAGCGGTTGTGGGTGGCCGAGATCGTCGAGGGGAACGAAACGCGGGTGGCGATGGTGCATGTGGATCGCTCGATCAGCAATGCAAAGCCAGTGAACGAGCAGATCCAATTGCGCAAGCAGACGGTCTTTGCGGCGCCGGAGCATATACCAAACGAATCCATTTTGTACGCGGACGAAAAAGACTCGCTGCTACTCCTGCTTCACCCGGAGGGCATCTCGGTCTTCAGCCGCACGTCAGAAGGCTGGCAGCGCCAATCCCATCTTTCCTTCAGCGCACAGCACACCTTGAGCCGCGACGCGCGCGGTCTTCTGAGTTCATCCGCCAATGGCTTTGCTGCCTTCATCCCCGGTCTTCAATGCACGATTGAACCATCCCCTGCCGAGAGCGCCGCTTCCCCCTGGTCTCATCGATGCCGCCCCAGCGACGATCCCTGGCCCATTGCAGTTGGGCCGATCGCACAAGCCAATACGACAAATGGCGCAGCCTCTCTCAAAGCCTTCTACAACGCGGCCCGCAACTACTTCACGGGCGTCGTCACACCTAGCCTTGGCGTCGACCTGCCTCCGTTCTATTCGGCATCCGTGTTTCCCCGCCCTGCGTCAAACGTCGCGCTGCTCGTTAATGGCATCGACGGCAAGGTGCAACTAGTTGAGAACGGCGCGCTCAGGCCCGTCATCGGCACGCGCGACTGGGGCAGCGATTTTGCTGCGCTCAACTCAGGCTGCGGCGCGGGCACGCAGATTATCGCCTCCGGCTCCGGCGAGGCCCTCAGCGACAGCCTTCGCGCCTATGAACTTCCCGCGTTGGAGGCAATTCCGGCCAGCGCTCCGCTCGCCATGGAGGGCACCGTTACAGCGCTCTGGGGCGCGCCCGACGGCAAGAGCGTTCTCGCCGTTGTGCGAAAGACCGCCGGCCTCGGCTCGGCGGAATCCTACGAGGTGGACCGTGTTACGGCAAGTTGTAATTAGTTTTCTCGTGGCCTTGCTGGCGCTTCCCGCCGCAGGGCGCACGCGCCCCCACTTCGGCGGCACGCTGCGCGTCGAGATCGAGGGCGATCCCTGGCAGCGCGCCGGCGGAGTGGCACGACGGCTGGTCCTGGACGGCCTCACCAGCTCAAGCGCCGATGGAACTCCGCAGGCTGCCTTGGCCACAGAATGGAAGTCCGAAGACAACGATCATCGCTGGCAGTTTCGGCTCAGGTCCGGCGTTCACTTCCACGACGGCACGCCCCTCACCTCGGTCAATGTTGTGGCCTCACTGACCGCCCTCTGCGCTGCGGGATGCCCGTGGACGGCCGTTCATGCTGTAGGCTCTTCGGTCGTCTTCACCAGCGACTCGCCGCTGCCCAACCTCCCCTCTCTGCTGGCCGCTGACGACTACAGCATCGCCCTCACAATCACCGAAAACGGCTCGACACCCGCTGGGAACATCGGCACCGGGCCTTTTCAGCTCACTGGCTTTGCGAGTGGAGTGCTGACGCTTGCCGCGAACGACAACTGCTGGCGGGGCCGGCCATTTCTCGACGGCATCGAAATCCGCGTCCACCGCTCGATCCGCGACCAGTGGCTTGACCTCTCGGTGGGCAGGGCCGATCTGGTTGAGGTTCCCGCAGAGCAGTTGCGCCAGGCCAGAGAGCAGCGGCTGACCATCGTGGCCTCGCCACCCGCCACGCTGCTGGCGCTTCAGGTTGCGGACTCCGGCGTTCTCGGCAACCCCAACTTGCGTGCGGCCATCGCGCTCGCCATCGACCGCAGCGCGCTCTCCAATGTGATCTTTCAAAGACAAGGCGAGGTCACGGCCAGCCTGCTTCCCGCCGCTCTCACAGGCTACTCGTTCCTCTTTCCCACCGCCCGCGACCTCAACAAAGCACATGAACTTCGCGGCGGACTCGCTCCGCCGCCACTCGCCATGGCGGTCGAGGGCGACGGCGCCATGCAACTTGCGGCACAGCGGATCGCCCTCAGCCTCCACGAGGCGGGCTTTACGGTGCAGGTTTCCCAATCGGCGCGACATACCGACCTCGTTCTACGGCAGCTTCCGCTCGCAGGTTCACAGCCTTCGGCGGCCCTGGCCTCACTGCTTCAGGCGGCTGGTCAAGCCACACCGGCAGAGGCCGGTGACACAGCTTCAGTTTTCAAAGTGGAACATGATGTTCTTGCCCGCAACACACTCATTCCGCTGCTTTATCTTCCTCGCGCATTTGCGGTAAGCGGCCGGGTACGCGACCTGCGGCTGGCCGCCGATGGCGTGCCCGATCTGGCCGGTGTCTCACTGGAGGATGCGCCGTGAGTCTTCGCCAGAAGTTGCTGCTGCTGATCTCGCTCACGGTGACGGCTGCTGTCGCGGCAGTGGCGTGGACGGTGCTCGTTCGCATCCGCCAGGTCTTCGATGACCGCGACCGGCAAGAGACGGCGCTCTTCGTCAGCCAGTTCCAGCGAGAATTCCAGCACCGTTCGACCGAGGTGGCTGCCGCTGTCGAGCGCATGGCCGCAACAGAACACCTCCGCTCGATGGCCTTTGAACTCGCCCAGACCGGAGACGGATCGCCTTATCTGACCGAGGCGGCGAGCTTGGCGCAGGAGGCGCAACTCGATTTTCTAGAGATCGTCGGACCAGACGGCAGCATCGTCAGCTCCGCGCAGTGGCCAGCGCGTTTCGGCTACCCGGAACCTGCCGCCTCGCAGACCGCCCAATCTCCATTCCTCAAGCGCGAAGAGCTACCCGACGGCAGCACGGCCCTGGGCCTCTTTGCTGTGCGCGCCGTGGGCAAAGCGGAGTCAGCGGGTGCTGCTGCGTCGCCGACTCTCCGCCTGATCGGCGGCAAACGGCTGGACCAGAGCTTTCTTGCAGATCTGCCCGTCACTCCGGGAATGCAGATCTGCCTCTACAGCGACGGTGGGCTCGACGGGAGCACCAATCCGGACGGCACCCCAGCCGCCGGCCCTGCTGCTGCATTCGACCCCAAGAGGCTTGCGGGCGCAACGGGCGATGCGCCGGGGGCAGCCAGCTACCAGCCGCTGATCGAGGCTGCGTTCAAGACCGGCCAGCAGTCGAGCGGCATCCTCTACCTGACCAGCCGCCGCGAAGACAGCGTGAACGCGACAGCGATTCCGCTCAAGAATGAGTCGGGCGCCGTCTTGGCTGTGCTCACCGTGGGTGTCTCGCGCGCCGGCTTGATCCAGGCTGAACAGCACATCAAGGCGATTGCTTATGGCGTAGCCGCCGCCGGGATTCTGCTGGCAGTTATCTTCAGTTTGTGGATCGCGGCGCGCATTTCGCGCCCCATCGAAAAATTGGCCCGCGCGGCAGAAGAGGTGGCAAACGGCAACTGGGAGGCGCGCGTGGAACGGCCAGGGAACGGGCGTGACGAGTTGAGCGTATTGGCGCGCAGCTTCAACCACATGACCGGCCAGCTCGCCAGCCAGCGCGAACGGTTAGTGCAGAGCGAGCGTGTTGCCGCATGGCGCGAGTTGGCTCGGCGGCTGGCTCACGAACTCAAGAATCCGCTCTTCCCCCTGCAACTGACCGTCGAAAACCTGGTGCGGGCTCGCGAACTGTCTCCGGAGGAGTTCGACGAAGTCTTCCGCGAAAGCACACAAACGCTGGGCATAGAGATCGCCAACCTCAAGACAATCATTGGCCGTTTCAGCGACTTCAGCAAGATGCCCAAGCCCGAGTTGGAGCGCATCGACGCCAAAGATCTTGTTGAGCGCGTGCTCTCGCTTTACGGAAACGCGGGTGCGCAGAGCGAGGCGAAGATTCGATTCGAGAGCGATCTGGCCAATGAGCCGATGCCGCTGATGGCCGACCCCGAACTGCTGCACCGCGCGCTGAGCAATCTTGTCTTGAACGCAATGGACGCGATGCCTGAAGGCGGCACGCTGAGCCTCTCGGCCAAGCCTCTGGGAGATAAGATTGAGATTCGCGTCGCCGATACGGGCGAGGGACTCACGCCCGAGGAGTGCGATCGGCTGTTTACTCCCTACTACACCACGAAGCAGCATGGAACCGGCCTTGGCCTGGCGATTGTGCAGTCGGTGGTGGCCGACCACGGAGGCGCCATCGCCGTCGAAAGCCGGCCCGGGGGCGGAGCTCTCTTTGTGATCACGTTGCCTAAGGCCGTCGAGGCAAAACCATGACACCAAAAGCGAAGATTCTGATCGTCGACGATGAGGCCAACACCCTGGCTTCGCTCTCCCGCGCCTTTCGGCTGGCGGGCCACGAGGCCGTGGTTTGCGACCACGCGGCTCGCGCCCTGGAACTGGCATTGACGCAGCCCTTCGACCTGATCCTGAGCGATGTGGTAATGCCCAAGCGCGACGGCCTTGCGCTGCTCGAAGATCTGAAAAACGCGGACGTGACCGCGCCAGTCGTGATGATGAGCGGTCAGGCGCACATCGAGATGGCGGTCCGTGCAACACGGCTAGGCGCGATGGATTTTCTTGAGAAGCCGCTCTCCACCGAAAAGCTGCTGGTGACGGTCGAGAACGCTCTTAAACTCACGCGCCTCGAGACCGAGAATCAGGACCTGCGCAGCCGCGTCGGCAAGCACACCCTGGTTTGGACAGGCGAGACGATGCGCCGGGTGATGGCGCAGATCGAGCGCGTGGCGGCCAGCGAGTCGCGCATCTGCATCTACGGCGAGACCGGGACGGGCAAGGAACTGGTGGCACGGACTTTGCATGAAAAGAGCAACCGCGCGGCAGGGCCATTCGTGACTCTCAATTGTGCTGCGGTTCCGGCGGAGCTGATCGAGAGCGAACTCTTTGGCCACGAAAAGGGCTCCTTTACCGGCGCGGCGCAGAGGCACACGGGCAAATTCGAGCAGGCCCACCGCGGGACCCTCTTTCTCGACGAGATCGGCGATATGCCGGCCGCGATGCAGGCCAAGCTGCTGCGAGTGCTCGAGGAGGGCGAGGTCGAGCGCATTGGCTCAGGCAAGCCGACCACGGTCGATGTTCGCGTCGTGGTCGCGACGCATCGCAATCTGGAGCAACTGGTTGAGTCCGGCGGTTTTCGGCGCGACCTCTATCATCGGGTCGTGGTCTTTCCCGTCGAACTGCCACCGCTGCGGCAGCGGCGTGAGGACCTGCCCGCCCTGGTCGACCACTTCGCCCGACAGGTAAGCGCGCAAAACGGATGGAAGCCAGTTCCCTTCTCCGCTGAGGCGATTGAGGCGCTCAAACGATACCGCTGGCCGGGCAACATCCGCGAGTTGCGCAATGTGGTCGAACGGCTGCTCCTGCTGGCCGGAGCGGAGGTAGATGCGGAAGCGGTTGCGCTGGCGTTGCCCGCCATAAATTCGTCTACAAAGGTCTCAGTGTTGTCCGATTCCGACGCCTCTGCCCCACTCTCCGAGCGCGTGATGGCCTTCGAGCGGGCGACCGTGCTGGCTGAACTCGACCGGCACAATCGCAACGTTTCCCAGACGGCGAAGTCACTGGGTTTGGAACGAAGCCATCTCTACAAAAAATGCCAGCAGTTAGGCATTGACCTGCAAAGCCTGCCCGACCGCGAATGAAGCTGTCTCGGATCGAACACCAGAGCTTCTATAAAAGCAAGGATTCTCTAACTCACCAACTCCATCGCCCGGATCGTCTCTTTGCGGACGGTGAGCCGCTCCACGAGATCCGTGCGCACCTCGAAACCTCGACCAGGAGTCTCTGAAATAGCGATCTCGCCTGCCGGTGAAACCGTGACTTCGGGCTCGATGATGTCTTCAGCCCAGTATCGCGCCGAGGCGGAGACGTCGCCGGGCAGAGTGAAGTTTTCCAGCGTCGACAAAGCGATGTTATGCGAGCGGCCCACGCCCGACTCCAGCATTCCGCCACACCAGACGGGAATGCCGCGCTCCTGTGCGGCGTTGTGCACGCCGATGGCCTCGGAGAAGCCGCCGACGCGGCCCAGCTTGATGTTGATGATCCGGCACGACTCCATCTCGATGGCGGCCAGCGCATCGCGGCGGTTGTGGATCGATTCGTCCAGGCAGATGGGAGTGTTGAGGCGCGTTTGCAGCATCGAGTGGTAGTAGAAGTCATCGTGCCAGAGCGGCTGCTCGATCATCAGCAGGTCGAATGCATCGAAGCTAACGAGATGATCGGCATCGCGGAGCCGGTAAGCCGAGTTGGCGTCGCAACTGAGCATGATGCCGGGCCAGCGGCTGCGGACCTTGTCGAAAACCTCGACATCCCAGCCCGGTTTGCACTTGAGCTTGATGCGTTGGTAGCCCGCCGCCAGTTCACTCTCGATGATTGCCATGAGTTCGGGAATCGAAGATTGTATTCCCAACGAAACGCCACAGGGAATCCGTTCGCGAACGCCGCCGATCAAATGGGCGAGCGAAACCTCTTGCCGTTGCGCCTCCAGATCCCAAATCGCGTTCTCCAACATTGCCTTGGCCATGCGATTCCCGCGAATCTTGCGGAAGATCTTCGGGCACTCGCCGCCGTGTGCGGGAGACTCCGCTGCCATCATCGGCCCTAATTCTCTGACGACCAGAGCCCAGGCGGTATCGGTCGATTCGGCTGAGAAGTGTGGCCGCTCACCTGCCGTGCACTCGCCCCAGCCGGTCAATCCCTCTGACTTGATCTCCGCCAGCAGGATTCTGCGATTGCGGGTGACGCCAAAGCTGGTTTCAAAGGGACGGACAAGCGGCATGTGGAGTTCGCGCAGGATGATCGCATCGATTTTCATAGAGTATCTTGAGCTCCTTGAGATTTGAGGCCGCTTTCGGCCTGAGTGAGGTGACCCAACTCGAAGACTCCATTTCCTTTCGCATCCAGGGTGTAACCAACAACGGCTAACCCCCGTGAAAACGCTTGCTGAAACTTGTTGCGATTCTCCAATTGAAGCGCTAGCGCCTGCTCCCGGCCTGCATCCGAGGCCTTCCACTCGTAGATTGAGGCTGGAACCGAAATGCGTTCCTCGATGACTCTTGCAATTGCCGGCCGGCCATCGATGATGTCCTCGACTCTGGGCGAATCGAGGCGCCATTCGGCGACGAGGCGATCGGTCGGGAGCCCACCCTGTAGACGAGAAGAGGATACACCATAGAAATCCACCTCGTACCGGCAGGCAATAGCTCCCAGCTTGCAGAGATTGAGATAAGCGTTCTTGATCTCCAGCGGATCGAAGGTCCATTCGATGAGGCCGATGCCGCGCTCCATTGCCTCAATTCGCTGCGCGAGCTTGAGCTTCATGCCGAGGCCGCGATTGCGGTAGCCCTCGCGAACGGCAAGCATGTGGGAGTGCAGATAGGGTCTCAGCGACCCGTTGATTCCTTTCACTCCGGGCAGGGAAAGCACGAAGCCCACCAGCGCTTCCGGTCGATCCCCTGCACGAATGCCTGAGATCTCTTTGTCGAAGGCGCCGATGACCTGCCCGCCAACTTTCTGCCACACCAGAAATGCCTTGCGCGGGATCACGTCCGTAGGGTCGTAGCCCCAGGTCTCGATCTCAAGCCGGACGCAGGCCTCCAGTTCGTCATGGCCCGAGCAGGAGCGGATCGCGATCACGGCTTGGCCTCCGGATTGGGGACGGCCAGTCTGCGCTTCGCCTGCGCCCAGAGTGCTTCCAATTCATCGGGCGCCAGTTCTTCAAGGGGCCGTTCAGAGGCCAGTTCCATCTCGCGGAAGCGCTGCCGGAAGCGAAGGTTGCAGCCGCGCAGAGCCATCTCGGCGTCGACGCCCAGGTGGCGGCCGAGGTTGACCACGGTAAAGAGCAGGTCGCCCATCTCGGCCTCGACGGCGGGCTTGCGACTCGGGTCTCCAGAGGAGGCCTCGACCTCAAGTTCAGCGGTCTCCTCGGCCAACTTGGGCAGCAGATCTCGCCAGTTGGGCCAGTCAAAGCCGGATTTTTGCGCCTTGGCGCCTAGCTTGGCGGCCTCGGCCAGCGCGGGCATTGCACGCTGAACGGAATCGAGCCGCGAGGCCGGATGCCTTTGCGCCGCAGGCGCGCCGGCTGCATGCAATGCCTCCGCCGCCTTGATCTCCTCCCAGTTGCGCAGCACGGCCGCCGAGGCGCCTTGCACATCGGCATCGACATTGGCCCGGTTGCCGGCGGCCCTAGAAGCCTCCTCGCCGAAGACGTGAGGGTGGCGGCGAATCAGCTTTTTGTTCAAGTGGCCGAGGACATCGGCGATGGTGAAATGGCCTTCGTTGGCCGCCATCTCGGCATAGAAGAGCACCTGGAGCAGCAGGTCGCCTAACTCCTCTGCCAGATGCGGGAAGTCGCGGCGCTCGATGGCGTCGAAGACCTCGTAGGCCTCTTCGAGGGTGTATTTGCGAATGGTGTCGAAGGATTGCTCGCGGTCCCAGGGGCAGCCACCGGGAGCGCGCAGCCGGGCCATGATCTCAACCGACCGCTCGAACAACGCCGCCGCCCGTGCGGGATCGGTTGCGAGTGGCGCGGAGGCCTGTGCCGTGGGACGCTCGGAAGAAAGGTCCATGCATCTCCAGTCTACCTTGCGCGTAAGCGACGGTAATGGCTGTTGCGTCTCAAGAACGTATACTCGACTTCGACATGCTTCACATTCTTGGAACGATCTTTGCCGGTCTGTTGGGGCTTTCGTTTGGCAGCCTGCTCAACGTGTGTGTACTGCGCTGGCCCAGGGGCGAGAGCATCGTCCGCCCACGCTCCCACTGCCGCGGTTGCGGCCGCACACTTGCATGGTGGGAGATCCTGCCCGTCGTCAGTTGGCTCTTTTTGCGCGGACGCTGCCGCACCTGCCATATCCCGGTTAGCTGCCGCTATCCGCTGATCGAGCTGGCCGTCGGCGTACCTTGTGCGATTGCGGGGTGGCAATGGCTCGGGGGACTGCTGGCGCCGGATTTGCCACCGCTCTTCTACTACAGCTCGATGATTGTCTTCTTCGGGAAGATGATCCTGACCTGGCTGCTGGTGGCACTGGCTGTGCTCGATGCCGAGAATCTGTGGCTGCCGGACTGGTTGACGCTGCCCGGAGCCGCACTGGGATTCATCGCGTATCTTCTGCGATACAGAGTGATTTCTGAGTCCGTTCTGATCGCATATGGCAAGTTCGTTTTGCACGAGCGTAGCCTCTCGTTGGGGGCGTTGAATCGGCTTCTCGGCATTCTGGCCGCGGCCGCTCTTATCCTGCTGATCCGCTGGGTTTATTGGCTGATCCGCCGCCGCGAGGGGATCGGGCTGGGCGACGCCAAGCTGATGGCAATGCTGGCCGCTTGGCTTGGCCTGCCCGGCGCTCTGCTGGCCTTTTTGCTGGGATTTGTGCTGGGGACGTTATTTGGAGTCGCGCTGCTGGCGATCCCAGCTGCAAATAAAGCCGGCGGTAGTTGGGCTCTGAAGAAGCTGCCACTCGGGACTTTTCTCTGCGTTGGCGGAATGATCAGCAGCTTGTGGGGACAATCCATCATCGCTGCCTATCTGCGATGGGCCGGACTTTGAGCGTTATTGCTGCGGCCCAGTTGCCGGCGGCTTGCTGGATGCGGCGTTCTTTCCGTTGGCAATCTCCGGCTCTCTCAGAGCCTTGATTGCCTCTTTGCCGTGGCGGCTGTCGGGATCGAATTCGGCAACCTTCTGATAATTCGCGCGCGCATCGGCGAGGTTGCCCAAATGGCGGGCGGCCTCAGCGAGCCCCCAGTAGACATCGGGATTTTCAGGGTCCAGCACCAGGGCGGACTCGAATCGCGATTGTGCCGCCTTCCAGTTCTTCGTCTGCAGGTAATAGCCGCCCACTTCTAGATCCTTAGAGGCAGCCTCTTGATGAGTGGGCTCCTTGATGACCAGCATCTTCTTCTTGCTCTTTTCAGGCTGATCGTCATCCGGGCGGGTCAGCACACTCTCCAATCCGGCACGACTGGAACTCGATTCTTCGCTTTGACCGTTTGCGGCTTCTGGCACGGGGTCATCCGGAGAGCGAACAGGATCAAGATCGTCGCCCGGAAACGATGCCGGAGCGTTTTCTGCCCCGTAATAGGTGCCGTCGGGCAACGCAGGTGCGCTCTTCGTTGGCATCACCGGAACCGTGCTTGTATCCTCGGGAAAGGGATTGAGGCTGGAGTGTGAGGATTGCGCCGGTTTCTCACTCTCGTCCGCAGGCTTGCTCTGGCCGGTCACCGCCGGATCGCTTGTTGCCGGCGCCTGAGCAAGAAGTCGCGGCGTCGCCGCCAAGCAGACCGCAAGTACCAGTACAACCGAGAAAATCCGTTTCATCTTTCAACGCCTCATGCTTGAGCTATGCTCGCCGAAAATCAACCGATCGCTGACCACTGAAAAATGGTACGATGCGATTCATACCGGTCCAAAGGAAAGCATCGCACACTCGCATGGGACTTATCATCCGCTCATCCGCCATCCACGCCGCGGGCTGCTACACCACAACTGCGATCCGCAAAGGGGCCCGCGTAGCCGAATACACCGGCCACCGGTTGACCAAAACCGAAGCCGACACCGCCTACGAGGCTTCTCCCATCACCTACCTGTTTGGACTTGGGAGTGGCGAGATGGTCATCGACGGCCACTGCACTGCCATGTTTATCAACCACAGTTGCGATGCCAACTGCGAGACCAGCGAGGAAGACGACCGGGTGTGGATCAAGGCGATCCGAAAGATCGCCGCAGGCGAGGAGATCACCTACGACTATTGCCTCTACGACGGCGGCGACGATGAAGCCCTGTGTAACTGCGGCGCAAAGAACTGCCGCGGCACGATGTATTCGAATGAAGAGGTTCGCCGGCGCAAGGCTACCGCCAAAAAGGCCGCTAAGAAAGCTGCCGAAGCGGAGCGCGGCAGACGCAAGGCCGACAAAAGCGCAAAGACTGCCAGGGGATAGGGTGAAGACTCTCATGGTCCGCACCCGATGCGCCAGAATCTGCCGGCGCTCAGATCAACCGGCCAAAATGGGTATAGCCGGGCCTTCGATCGCCGGCTTGACGACCGGCACGTCAGATTTAACGTAGGCGATCTTGCCTGCGTCGATCTCGTCCTGAGCGATGCGGCATGGCTTGGTGGATTGTGTGGGAACAAGGGCGTGAGAGCCGCTCTGCAACTGCCGTGCGCGACGTGCGGCCACCAGAACCTTGCGATAGTTCGAGTCGAAGCCAGTTTCAATCGTCATCGGAGTCCTCGTCGAAATCCAGAAACTGCTGGCCGGAGTCGCGGCCAATGCCGAATGCATCCAGCACAGGCTTTACCCGCTCATAAGAGTTGACTCGCAGGCAGCCCGCAGCCACTTCGAGCACGCGTCGCGAGCGAAAGGTGATCGGCTCGTCGTGGCGATAGAAGCGTTCGGCCTGCACGATGGCCTCCAGTTGCGCCACCGCACGGTCCAGAATATCGTTGACCAAAATATAGCTGTATTCGCAATAATTCTCAATCTCCTTGCGCGCCTCGCTGAGCCGGCGGTAGACCTCGACCTCGTCCTCGACGCCCTCGGCCCGGCTGCGGTTGCGCAATCGGGTGCGCAGCACCTTGGGGTTCGGAGGCAGTACAAAGATGCTGACCGCCTCCGGCATGGCGGCCCGCACCTGCGCCGCACCCTGCACGTCGATGTCGAGCACCAGGTCGCGGCCGGCGAGCCGGGCCTGTTCGAGCGACGAGCGCGGTGTCCCATAGAGGTCTTTGCCGAAAACCTCGGCGTACTCCAGGAATTCGCCCGCGGCCAACATTCGCTCAAACTCCTCGCGGCTGGCGAAGTGGTATTCGCGCCCGTCCTGCTCGGAGCCGCGTGGCTGGCGCGTCGTCCATGAGACGGAGAATTCGATGCCCGTCAACTGCTTGCGCACCTCGTTGACCAGCGTACTCTTGCCCGAACCGGAGGGCGCCGAAATGATAAAGAGAATCCCTGCCATATTGCCCTTCGGTCAGTGGTCGGTGAAATAGTGAAAACGTGAAGAAGTAAAAAAGCGAGAAAAACGGAATTATTGCCATTCTCTGCGACAATTCAAGAGCATTTCCCGATGGCCGAGGCTGCTCATCCCGCCGGAGCAAGACCGTTCACTACTTCACTTTCACTACTCCACTGTTTCATTCACTGATTCACTATTCTACGTTCTGGATCTGCTCTCTGGCCTTTTCGATCTCCGATTTCATGGCCAGACCCAGTTCGGTAATGTGAGTTCCCTTCCCGCCGATGCCGCCTGTCTTCGAGAGTAGTGTGTTGGCCTCGCGGTTCATTTCCTGAAGCAGGAAATCGAGCTTCTTGCCCATCTCGCCGCCGCCCCTCAGCAGTTCACGGAAGTGGCCGATGTGGGTCGTCATGCGGGCAAGTTCTTCCGAGATGTCGCTGCGCTCAACCAATACGGCAACCTCCTCAAGCACCCGTTGGCGGTTGAAGTCAGCGCCGGTAGCGGCCTGTAATCGTTCGCTCAGCCGGGCCTGAAAGCGCTCCTCGATTTCGGGCCGTAGCGTGGCCACACCCTCGGTGGCCTCCGCCAGTCGGTCCAGTGTACCGTGAAGAACGGCTTCAAGCGCTTCGCCTTCCCTTGCCCGCATGGTCTTCAACTGCTCGATCAGCGGACCAATCTCGCGCTGCACGCTTTCGGTGATCGCAGCCTGATCCTCATCGCCACTGGAGCGGTTGTCGTTTTGCAGCGCACCGGGCAAACGCAGAATAGCGTTCAACTCGGGCTCGCCGCCGAGTCCATGCTCCTCACGTGCGGCGGCGAAGGCAGCCAGGTAACCGTTGACCAATTCGCGGTTGTAGCCGGCGGTCTGCTGAGTGGACCGGTCGATGGAGAGCGTCAGATCCACATGTCCGCGAATCAGATTGTCTTTGATCGCCTTGCGCATCTCCATCTCCAGCGCATCGAGGCCCGAGGGCAGGCGCAACTGCACATCGAGAAAGCGGTGATTGACGGTCTTGATGGTGAGCGTATAACTCAACTGGCGCTCATTGGGCAGGGTTACGCGAACCTGAGAGCGCGCAAACCCGGTCATCGAATAAATCGGCATAGCTTCCTTTTCCTATTCCCTGGTCCCTATTCCCTGCTCTTCCGGCATTTCCATGAATTGCAGTTGATAAAGCCTCTGATAGGTAGGTGACGTGGTCAACAGTTCCTCATGCGGCCCGATCGCGGTAATGCGCCCGTCTTCGAGAACGGCGATGCGGTTGGCGCGGCGAATGGTTCCCAACCGGTGGGCGATGACCAGAACCGTGCGGTTCTGCATCAGGTTTGCCAGTGCGATCTGAACCAATGACTCGCTTTCGGCATCGAGCGAAGAAGTGGCCTCGTCGAGAATCAAAATCGGTGCGTTCTTCAAAAGGGCCCGGGCGATAGCCAGGCGCTGGCGCTCGCCGCCAGAGAGACGGAAGCCCTTCTCGCCGATGATCGTGTCGTAACCCTGCGGCATACGCAGGATGAAGTCGTGAGCCAGAGCATTTTGTGCGGCCTCTTCTACTAGCTTCATGTCAACTTCGGGCTGGCCGTAGGCGATATTACCGCGCACTGTGTCATTAAAAAGAATCGTCTCCTGCGTCACCTGTGCAACCTGACGGCGGAGTGAGCCAAGCGTCAGATCGCGCAGGTCGTGGCTGTCGATTAGAATGCGGCCAGAGGTCACATCGAAGAATCGTGGAATCAGGTTGACCAGCGTCGACTTTCCCGCGCCGCTGGGGCCCACCAGCGCCAGCACCTCGCCGGCCTGAACGTCGAGATCGACGTTGTGCAGGATCTGGTGCTCGCCCTCTTCTGTTGAGTAGGAGAAACCCACATTCTCGAATCGAATCGATTTCTTGAAGGTTTTGAAAACGGCTGCCCTCGGCATTTCCTTCACGTCGTCCTCAGCGTCGAAGAAGCTGAAGATGGACATGGAAGCCCCCATCGCCTGCTGAAAGCTGTTGTAAAAGAAAGCGAACTTGCGCACCGGGTCATAGAGCTTGAAGAGCAAGATGATGAAGGCGCCGAAGAGGCCCATGGTCATGTGACCATGAAGGATTTCATTGCGCCCGATAAAGAGCATCATGGCAATGGCCACCGCCCCTATCGAGTCCATAAGGGGCGAACTGATGGATTGAATGCGAACGCTGCGCAGGTTGGCGCGGAAGAGGCGCTTGGCGGCGGTCTTGAAGCGCACGACCTCCCACAGCTCGGTGTTGAAGGCCTTGACGATGCGGTTGCCGGTCACTGTCTCATGTAGGATGTTCTGAATCTCAGCCAGTTTGTCCTGCCCGGAGCGGGTGCGAGTGCGCACTTCCCTGCCGATCTTGCGTGCCGATGTCACCACGACGGGGATGAAAAGTAGCAGAGACCAGCTGAGTTCGCCTCCCAGACGAATGACAAAGAACAGGCCAACGACAAAGGTGAAGAATTGCTGAAGAAACTCGCTGATGACCGAACTAAGCGCAATCTGCACTCGATCCACATCGTTGATGAGTGTAGAGAGAATGGTGCCCGTGGCGTATTTGTGGAAGAAGCTCGATGAGCGCCGCATTGTCGCTTCGTAGAGGTGGTTGCGCAGATCGGTAATGGTGGCGAAACCCGCATAGTTGACCAGGTAGGTGCCGGTGTAATCGCACAGTCCCTTAGCCAATGTCGAAATCACCAGCGCAAATGCCACCACACTCCATGCATTGTGCATATGCAGGAAATGGGGGATCATAAATCTCAAATCGAGTTGCCAATCGCTCTTGGGGAGACCAAGCAGAATTGGGCCTTCGGGGGCATCGGGCCTTAAGACCTGATCGAAGATGGGCTGGAGGAGTAAAACGCGGAAGGTGTCGAGGACGCCAACGGCAGCCAGCAGAATCACTCCGGGCAGCCATTGCAGCGAATAGGGCAGCCCATAGCGCAGCAGGCGCAGGAATCTCTTCATGCTGGCCGACCCGCGTGGCGGATGTGAAACTCCATCCCCGCATTATATCTGCCGGATGCAGTGGGTGTTGTCGGAGCCATCGCAGGAAGATTGACGCAAGTTAACTTCGATGGTCCGGCATCCGCGAGCAATCCGACTGTGAACATTTAGAATGGAGAGGATCGGAAAAATGTCCTTCGTCGGCCTTGACCGGCGGGAAAGTTCGCACTCAATCTCATGCAACGTTGGTCCAGGCTCTTCATTCCCACTCTTCGCGAGGCCCCGGCAGACGCCGAAGTGGCCAGCCACAGGTTTCTGGTTCGCGCCGGCTACATCCGGCAGCTGGGCGCCGGCATCTACAACTATCTGTTTCTCGGGCAGCGGTCGATCAACAAGATTATCGGCATCGTGCGCGAGGAGATGGACCGGATCGGCCAGGAGTTTTACCTGCCGGCGATCCAGCCGAAGGAGCCGTGGGAGAAGAGCGGGCGCTGGACAGTCATGGGCGACAATATGTTCCGGCTCAGGGACCGCAAGGGCGCGGAACTCTGCCTGGGCATGACGCACGAAGAGATCATGACCACCATCGCGGCCAACGAACTGCGCAGCTACAAGCAGTTGCCGCAGATCTGGTACCAGATCCAGACCAAGTTTCGCGACGAAGCCCGGCCCAAGTCGGGACTGCTGCGCACGCGCCAGTTCACGATGAAGGACAGCTATTCCTTTGATATTGATAAGGCAGGCCTGGACAAGAGCTTCGACCTGCACGACGCCGTCTATCGCAGGATCTTCACGCGCTGCGGGTTGAGGTTTGTTGCCGTCGAGGCGGATTCGGGCTCGATGGGCGGCTCGCAGTCGCAGGAGTTCATGGTTTACACAGACGCGGGCGAGGATCTGATTGCAAGCTGCCCGGTCTGCGGCTACGCGGCAAACACCGAGAAGGCAACTTCACAACTTGCGCCGGTTACTGAACTGGAGCCGACTGGCGATGGTGAGCCGGAGCTGGTGCATACGCCCGGTTGCGGCGCAATTGCCGATGTGGCGGCGTTCTTCAAGATGGCCGAATCGTCGGATATTAAATGCGTGGCGTACATGGCGCTGTGGCGAGGCACGAAAGACAAGCTGGACAGCTGGCGCGGTGTTGCGGTCTTTTTGCGCGGCGACCACCAGGTCAACGAGACCAAGCTGCTGGGAGCAATCGGCGCGGCTGAGCTGCGCACAATGCAAGCCGAAGAGTTACAACAGTTCTTCAACGGGCCGGCTGGCTTCCTAGGACCCGTGGGCCTCAAGCCCAATGCCAAGCCTCGGGAAGACGGACTTACAGTGGTCGTCGACGATACTCTCGAAGACCGCAAAAACATGGTTGCCGGCGCCAACAAACTGGATTATCACCTGCGCAACGTGACGCCGGGTCGCGATTTTTCGTGGACACTCACGGCCAACATCCGTACCGTAAACGAGGGCGAGGGCTGCCCGAAAGACGGTTGCTCAGGCAAGCTCGTCGTCGGCAAGGCCGTCGAGATCGGCCATATCTTCAAGCTCGGCAATAAGTACACCGAATCGATGGGCTCACGGGTGCTCGACGTGAACGGCAAGGAAGTGACGCCGATCATGGGCTGCTATGGCATCGGCATCGAGCGAATCCTGACAGCGGCGATCGAACAGTCGAACGACAAAAACGGATTCTGGCTACCGGCTTCGATTGCGCCATTCACCGTGGTGGTCACGGTAACCAACATGACCGATGCGCTGCTGGCCGCAACGGGTGAAAAGCTGGCCGTGGAGCTTGAAGCTGCCGGCCTTGACGTGCTGCTGGATGACCGTGACGAGCGCGCCGGCGTCAAATTCAAAGACGCGGATCTGGTCGGAATTCCCTACCGCATCAACGTGGGCAAAAAGGCGGCCGAGGGCAAGGTGGAGTTGGTGACGCGCGCCACCTCGACCAGCATGGATGTGGCGCTGGGCGATGTTGTTGCGCTCGTGATTCAGCGCGTCGAGGAAGATGGGCTGTTGGGAACAGTAGACGCTTAACGGCGGCGATTGAGGTTGATGGTGTCCTAGGTCCGAAAATCCGGACCTGGGGCACCCGGTCCACTGTTCGCTGTTAGCTGTCCACTGTCAACTGTCTTATAGGGAGCGGCGATGGCGTTAAAGATCATTATTCCAAGGCCTGCGGGAAAGCGTTCCTGGGCATCGCTGCTGTTGCGGATCGGTTACGTTGTCTTTTCCATCTGCGCGTTGTCGTTTATTACCTTCTTCGGCTATCTCTACTTCAAGTATCAGCGCGTGGTAGATGAGCGTCTGAAGCAGCCGATCTTTGCCTCCACCGCCAAGATCTACGCGGCGCCGCGACAGGTGCGTCCAGGGCAGAAACTCTCGGTTCGGGTCATCGCCAACGAACTGGCCGAGGCCGGCTACTCGGCCGACGGCGCCTCGCAGACTTCTGAGCTGGGCACCTACAAGCAAGGAGCGCAGACCATCACTGTGCGTCCCGGAGCGCAGTCCTACCACGCGCCCGACCGGGCGGTGATCCGCGTCAGCGACGGGGTTGTCGAATCGATTGCCGACGAACATGGCGATGCCCTGGCGAGCTACGAACTCGAGCCGTTGCTGATCACCGGCCTCAGCGACGATTCCAACCGCACCAAGCGCCGCCTGCTCGCCTACAATGAAATTCCGCAAGATCTGGTGCAGGCGGTCATGGCCATCGAAGACCGGCGCTTCTTCGAGCACAGCGGCGTCAACTACATGAGCATGCTCGGCTGGGCATGGCATGACCTGATCGGCGATCGCAAGCACCGTGGCGGCGCCTCCACGCTGACCATGCAATTGGCAAAGCTGCTGATCGTCTCCGACACCGGCACAGTTCAGTACAAGCTCTCACAGATTGTTGTTGCCTTCCAACTCGAACATCGCTTTAACAAGCAGCAGATCTTCGAGATGTATGCCAACCAGATTCCCATGGGCCAGCGCGGCAGTTTCTCCATCAACGGCTTCGGCGAAGCGGCGCAGGTCTACTTTGGCAAGGACGCCAGCAAGCTCGATCTGGCCGAGTGCGCCTTCCTGGCGGGCATCATCCAGCGGCCCAGCTACTTCAATCCTTTTCACCACCCTGACCGCACCATCGAACGGCGTAACCTGGTGCTGGATTCGATGGTTGAAACGGGAGCTGTCACCAAGGAACAGGCGGAAAATGCCAAGGCCGAGCCCTTGCACCTGACTGAGCAAAGCGTGGACGCCAGCGAGGCCCCATATTTTGTGGATCTGGTGCATGACCAGTTGACGCAAAAACTGGGCGAACGCGATTTCAACCGCGAAGGCCTGCACATCTATACCTCGCTCGACCCGGACTTGCAGCGGGAGGCGACGGCGGCCGTCGAATCCACGATTCATGTAGTCGATGAAAGAGTCGACAAGCTTCATGCGCGTGACAAGAAGCACGGCATTGCGTATGTTTATCCCCAGGTGGCGCTGGTGGCCTTGAATCCTCACACCGGCCAGGTGCTGGCGCTGGTGGGCGGGCGCAGTTATGGTAGCTCGCAGTTGAATCACGCGGTGGCCAAACGGCCCACCGGTTCCATCTTCAAACCGTTTGTCTACGCAGCGGCCTTCAACACGTCCATTGAAGGCACGCCTCTGCCAGGCCAGGGAAAGCTCTTCTCCCAGCTCACCATGCTCAACGACGAGCAGACCACATATGGCGAAGGAACGCCCTACCAATACACGCCGCGCAACGACGCAGACGAGTACTTCGGCCAGGTCACGGCGCGATTCGCTTTGCAGAAATCCTTGAACAACGCGACGATCAGCCTCGCCTCAATGGTTGGCTTCGACCGCGTCGCCGAGCTGGCGCGCGAGGCCGGCATCAAGGCTGCGCGCGGAACACCTTCCGTAGCCATCGGCTCCTACGACGCCACGCCGCTGGACATGGCCGGAGCCTACACGGTCTTCGCCAATAAAGGACTGCACATCGATCCCTGGATGCTGGCCAGCGTGCGCACCTCCACCGGAGACGTCATCACCGATTTCACGCCCAGCTCAAAACAGATCCTGGACCCGCGCGTGGCTTTCCTCACCACCGACATGCTGGAAAACGTCATCAACCATGGCACCGGGGCCGGCACGCGACTGCTCGGCTTCACCGCACCGGCAGCCGGTAAGACCGGCACCGATCACGACGCCTGGTTCGCCGGCTACACCTCCAACCTGCTGTGCATCGTCTGGGTCGGAAACGACGACTACACCGACGTCAAGATCCACGGCGCCGACGCCGCCGCGCCCATCTGGGCAGCGTTTATGAAGAAGGCGGTCGCGCTGCCGCAGTACTCCGACACGAACGGATTCACCGCACCCGATGGCGTCGAGATGGTGCAGATCGACCGCGTCAGCAACCTGCTCAGCGACACCACCTGCCCTGACAGCTTCGATGCGGCATTCCTCAACGGAACCGCGCCGATGGAGACCTGCGACCATCCCGGCGAGCACCGCAACATCCTGCAGAAGATCTTCGGGCTGGGCAAGAGCGGCAATTAGCGGCGGCCCATCGCCTGCGCCGTAGGCGCAAAAGTCGCCGACCGCGCGCTTGAGCGTGGGGTCGGCGAGACCAATCGTTCATTCGGAGTGCCATAAAGACGGCGCTCGTGATTCCAGCCTCTTTGTGACAAGAGTTGAAAACAGAACCGGGGAGCGATTCCCGTGCATGTCAAACTTCTACTGCCAATTCGGTAATGCCGAGGGGGCTCCTCATCGAATGCCACTACCCGAAGCCCGGAAAATGTTCTATATTTCCCTTGCGATGAATTTCAAATGCCGCTCCATCCTTCCCCTTTTGCTGGCTGCAACCGGCCTGCTTGTATGCATCCCTGCCGCTTCGGCGCAAGCCTCGGCCGCCGCCAGGCCCACCGTCGCAGACGCCCTCACCTTCATCGATAGCGCCGAGAAGGAATTGGGCGCCCTGAATATCGAAGCGGGCCGCGCGTCATGGGTCGAAGAGACCTACATCACCGATGACACGGTCGCTCTGGAGGCAGCCGCCAACGACCGGCTCATTGCCCGGCAGACGGAGCTGATCGGCGAGGCGCGGAAGTTCGACGGCCTCGAACTGCCGCCCGACGCGGCGCGCAAGCTGCTGCTGCTCAAGCTGAGCATCGGATTGCCTGCGCCCTCTGACCCAGCACTGCGCGCCGAAACCACGCAAAAGGCCGCGCAGCTCGACGCCGCCTATGGCCGCGGAAAGTATTGTCCTGACACGAATCTTGATCACTGTCTGGGCATCGATGAGATTGGCGGGAAGATGGCCAAGAGCCGCGATCCCAAAGAACTGGCGGCCCTGTGGACGGGCTGGCATGCCATCGGTCCGCCCATGCGCGGCGACTATGCGCGTCTGGCCGAACTCAGCAATCAGGGCGCGCGCGAACTGGGCTTCGCCGATACCGGAGCGCTGTGGCGCTCGCAGTATGACATGACTCCCGAGGAGTTTCAGGCCGAAATCGAGCGCCTTTGGACCCAGGTTGAGCCGCTCTATCGAGAACTGCACACCTACGTTCGCCGCAAGCTGATCGAAAAGTATGGCGACGCCGCGCGCCGGCCAGACGGCATGATCCCCGGCGACCTGCTCGGCAACATGTGGGCGCAGGAGTGGGGCAACATCTACGATGTGGTTGCTCCGCCCTCGGGGCCGATGCCCTACGATCTGGGGGCAATCCTCAAGGCCCGCAACATCGACTCGCAGCAGCTTGTCCGCTACGGAGAGAACTTCTATAAGTCAATTGGCTTCGATCCCCTGCCCGATACTTTCTGGAAGCGGTCGATGCTCTCGCATCCCCGCGACCGCGATGTGGTCTGCCACGCCAGCGCATGGGACATAGACTTCCAGCTCGATGTGCGCATCAAAGCCTGCTTCCAACCCACCGCCGACGACTTTGTTGTCGTGCACCACGAACTGGGCCACAACTACTACCAGATGGCCTATCGCAGTCAGCCGTTCTTCTTCCAGAACGGAGCGAATGACGGCTTTCACGAGGCCATCGGTGACTCAATTGCTTTGAATGTCACGCCGGTTTATCTGAAGAAGCTGGGTTTAATCGAAGTAGTTCCACCAGAGAGCGCGGATATTCCACTGCTGCTGCACACGGCTCTGGACAAAATCGCTTTTCTGCCCTTCGGCCTGCTGATCGATAAATGGCGCTGGCAGGTTTACTCCGGCCAGGTGACACCCGAACACTACAACAGCGCCTGGTGGTCGCTCCGCGAAAAATATCAAGGCATCGCCCCGCCGGTCGCGCGCTCAGAAGCCGACTTCGATCCCGGCGCGAAGTACCACATTCCCGGCAACGTGCCTTACATGCGCTACTTCCTGGCCCGCGTCTATCAGTTCCAGTTCTATCGCGCAATGTGCCAGGCCGCCGGCTACAAGGGGCCACTCAATCGATGCTCGGTCTACGGATCGAAGGAGGCCGGCGCGCGGCTGAATGCGATGCTCTCGATGGGTTGCTCAAAGCCCTGGCCCGAAGCGCTAAAGGCGATGACGGGAAGCGACAAGGCCGACGCCTCAGCCATCGTCGAATACTTCAAGCCGCTAATGGACTGGCTCAAGGAGCAGAACAAGAGCGAGAAGGAAGGCTGGACGCTGCCGACTGACCCGCTGAAGTAGAGGGTCGTTGAGGTGTAAGTGAGGCTTCTCAGGCCCCAGAATCTTGACTTGGGAGGCCAAACTAACTGACAAATTGGCTTGGAGAACCTGACACATTCTGCCCAGCATCCGGGCTGGGGGGCTGACAACAACCCTCTAGCCTCAGACGAAAGGTCTACCAGTTCGCTTTGATTTGCTCTCATGAATCGAAAAGCAAAACGCTGGGACCCAACTTCGAACCTGTGTTAGGTTCCTTGCCACCTCAGGTAGGCAATAGCTTTTTTAGGCGGGCCCACTCATCAACCCCGAATAGTCGTTGTGATACAGCACCTTCCTGCGCCCCTTCGGGATGAAAACGACATGGTACTTGCACTCCCACTTCGAGTGGCTTGAGCTTTCATACTCGTCCATCCGGATTCTCCTTGACTGTGTGCTTGGCGGCTCAGGTCGAAGAGTTTCTGGATGGACTCCCGAATATGTCAAACTGCTACTGCTTCCCCGGCAAAGCCGGGGGAACTCCCGGTTGGATTAGACGGTCCATTGCCCATTCGCCTCCACACGAAATCGGGACGAAGGGTAGAGTTTGCCAGAAAAGCGTCTACATCAAAGGATTTGCCAAGCGCGAAGATATGCAATCGCTCTTCAAACCGATCAGGCCATGACTGCTGTTTTTGGTTGTCCATTATCACTGATGCTGAACTGCTGCACCATCGCGTTAATATTGACAACTGTCTCTTTTCAGGATGTCTTACGGTCAACTGGAAGCCCGGTGTCCTATCTATTCCGCAGCCTTAACGCGGAATCGGTAGGAAACCACGAACCTCAAGCGAGCGGATAGCGAGCAGTTGGCCGCACCGTAGGTGCCCGCAGGTGGTGTTAAAGTTGAATTTCAACCTAAATGTTTGCCACCTCACAGCACGCGCACTTTATCGGCATCGGCGGAATCGGCATGAGCGGCATCGCCGAGATTCTGCTCAACCTGGGCTTCAAGGTCTCGGGCTCCGATCTGCGCCGAGGGCCGGTCACCGACCGCCTCGCTCAGATGGGCGCTGCAGTCTACGAAGGCCATGACGCCGCTAACGTCGCCGGAGCCACGGTCGTTGTCACCAGTTCCGCTGTCTCACCTACAAATCCAGAGGTCGTCGAGGCCCGCGCCCGCAAGATTCCCGTGATTCAGCGCGCCGAGATGCTGGCCGAGCTGATGCGCCTCAAATATGGCATCGCCATCGCAGGCATGCACGGCAAAACGACAACCACGTCAATGGTCGCCAGCGTTCTCGCTGCTGGCGGCCTCGATCCCACTGTGGTTGTGGGAGGCCGCGTCGACGCTCTTGGTTCGAACGCCAAGCTGGGCAGCTCGCAATATCTCGTCGCCGAGGCCGACGAAAGCGACCGCTCCTTCCTCAAGCTCTCGCCCATTCTGGCCGTCGTCACCAACCTTGATCGCGAACACATGGACTGCTACCGCGACATGGCCGATGTCGAGCAGGCCTTCCTCACCTTCATCGACAAGCTGCCGTTTTATGGCGCGGTCACAGCCTGTGTTGACAATCCGCTGCTTGCGGCCATTCTACCCCGTGCTCACCGCCGCATCTTCACTTACGGCGTCGCAGCCGAGGCCGACTACCGGCTCGAGTTCATCGAGGCGAAGAAGGATAGCTTCGCGGCAGTGCATGGAAGTTTCGCGCGCTTCCAAGTCGTCACCGCCGCTGGTCCGCTGGGGCCTTTTGAATTGAATGTCCCCGGCCGTCACAACATCCTCAACGCCACGGCCGCCGTCGCCATCGCGCATCAACTCAGCGTACCAGCGGACAAGATTGCCCTGGGCCTTAGCCATTTTCGCGGCGTTGACCGGCGCTTCCAGCTTCGCGGCAAAGCTCGCGGCGTGACAGTCGTCGATGATTATGGCCACCATCCCACGGAGATCCGCGCCACCCTGGCCGCGGCCCGCGAGTGCGGCCACCAGCGGATCCATGTCATCTTCCAGCCGCACCGGTACACGCGCACTCTCGATCTGATGGATCAGTTCACCGGCGCATTCGTCGATGCCGACAGCGTTGTAGTCCTGCCAATCTATGCCGCCAACGAAGAGCCCATCCCTGGCGTGACTGCCGAGGCGCTGGCCGCAAAGATTCAAGGCCTGCAAGTCAAATTCGTCGCGGACTTTCCATCCGCTGTCGCCGCTGCCGCCGCACAGGCACGCGAAGGCGACCTGATCATGACCCTTGGAGCAGGCAGCGTGAGCCAGTTGGCTCCGCAGATCCTTGCTGCGATCGAGAAGGCAGCGATCGAGAAGGCTTAGACGCCCCTTCGCTTCCGCTGCTATCATTCGGGACGCATCGATCTCCGCAGACTTAGAGGCTCATATGGCGCAAAGTTCACGTAGAAGATTCTTGAAAGCAGCCTCGGCGACGGCCGCGGCATTGGCCGTATCGCATCGCATCCCGGCTTGGTCGGCGGCGGGTTCATCCGCTCCGGTGCGTGTCTGGGCCACCTTCCGCGACCGGCGCCATGCGCAGGGCGAGCCGCTGGCTTGGAAGCCTGCAACCGCAGTTGCTGCCGACGCAATCGCGCTCGATCCCAGCGCTACGCGGCAGGCGATCCTCGGCTTTGGCGCCGCGCTCACCGATGCGGCCTGTTATGTGTTGAGCGAGATGCCCGAGGCTCCGCGCCAGGAGATCATGCACGAGCTCTTCGCACCCGGCGAGATGGCGCTCAATGTCTGCCGAACCTGCATCGGGTCAAGCGATTATTCGCGGAGCGTCTACAGCTTCGACGAGAGCCCGGAGCCCGATCCTGAATTGAAGAAGTTTTCAATCGATCACGACAAGGCGTACATTCTGCCCGTCCTGCGTGAGGCACGCAAAGAGAATCCGGAGCTCTTTCTTTTCTCCTCGCCGTGGTCTCCGCCGGGATGGATGAAGGCCAACGGCTCCATGCTGGGCGGAGCGATGCGCAGGCACAGCCTTGAGCCCTACTCTCGCTACTTTCTTAGATTTCTCGACAGCTACAAAGCCGAGGGCGTCGCCATCGATGCGGTCACCGTGCAAAACGAGACTGATGCCGAGCAAGATGGCAACATGCCCGCCTGTCTATGGGCCCAGGAGCACGAGATTGAATTCGTCGAGCGCTTCCTCGGTCCCGTGCTGCGCAAGGCAGGCAGTTCCACCAAAATTTGGGTGCTCGACCACAACTACAATCTCTGGGGCCGGGCTATCGACGAGCTGAGCGTTCCCGGCGCTGCCGAGTACATCGACGGCATCGCCTGGCACGGCTACGTCGGCGAGCCGTCGGCCATGACCCGCGTCCACGAGGCATTCCCGCAGAAGAACGCCTACTGGACCGAGGGCGGCCCAGACATCACCGCTGCTGACTACCAGACCGACTTCACGAACTGGGCCGCTACTTACAACGGCATTCTAAACAACTGGGCTCGCTCGATCACCGCGTGGAATGTGGCTCTCGACGAGAAGGGCAAGCCGAATATCGGCCCCTTCCCCTGCGGCGGCGTTGTCACGGTCAACAACGCAACCAAGAAGGTCACGCGCAGCGGCCAATACTGGGCCTTCGCGCACTACTCCAGGCACGTGCGCCGGGGAGCCAAGGTCTTTGAGACGACCAGAATCGGTGACATAGCTGCTCAGGAAAGCACCAGTCCGGTCACGCACTCGGGCTTCCGCAATCCCGATGGTGGCTTTGTGGTTGTGCTGGCCAATCGGGGCCCGGAGAAGCGCGTTCAGTTGCTGCTCGGCTCGCAGGCTCTGGAACTCGATCTGCCGGCCGATTCAGTGCACACCTTGCAGTGGTCGTGAGGAGCTTCGCGGCTCATCGGATCGCGCCAACCCGTAACGCCGCGGGTTCCCCCCTCGCACCCTGCGGAAAAAAGCTTTCGAGACAAGGGCTATAGTGGAGGCTGGCGACTCTCACGACCTTGCTCGGGCGTGACAATCGAATACAGCACCAGAAACCGTCCCCCCGCGTGGGAGAATGAAGCGCCCACGGAGCCTCGCCTCCGGCGCGTGCAGCAGGGTGTGCCCCCGGCGGGCCGCGCGCTGCCCGGCATGCCGCTGGAGATGGCGGACCCCGAGGACGACGACGCTCCACGCTCCGGCGGGCAGCGTTTCAAGAGGCCGCGCAATCCCTGGTACCGTCCGGTGAGCACGTTGGGGCGCGTCTTCCTAACGCTGATCGCGTTGATCGTGCTGGGCGGGCTCGGCACATCGGCCTATCTCCTCAAGACTTATCTCAGCCGTGACTCGCGCTTCCGCATCGCCGGAGCCGGCAATATCGAAGTTACCGGGCTTACCGAGGTCAGCCGCGCGCAGATGCTGCCCGTCTTTGGCGAAGATATTGGGCGCAACATCTTCTTTGTTCCGCTCAAGGAGCGCCGCAAAGCGCTGGAGGAGATTCCCTGGATCGAGCGCGCCACGGTGATGCGCCTGCTCCCAGACCGCATTCGCGTCTCGGTGGTGGAGCGCCAGCCGGTGGCCTTTGTGCGGCAGGGCCAGCAGATCGGACTGGTGGATGCAAATGGCGTTCTGTTGACGATGCCGGCGGCGATGATGGCCCAGCACAACTATTCTTTTCCAGTGGTGACTGGTTTGAACGCAGGCGACCCGCCGGCCGCGCGCAAGGCGCGCATGGAGGTCTACCAGCGCCTGCTGGCCGAGCTGGACTCGAATGGCCAACGTGTCTCAGAGCAGATCTCAGAGATTGACGTGACCGATACTGAGGATGCCCAGGTGCTGATGCCCGAGCAAGGCGGCGACATCCTGGTTCACTTCGGCGAAGATCGCTACCTGGAGCGTTACCAGCGTTACAAGGCGCGCATCGCCGAGTGGCGGCAGCAGTATCCCAAGCTGGCAGGGGTCGATCTGCGCTATGACCAGAAGGTGGTCTTGGAAATGGCTTCGGGCACTGACGTAGCGCAGGCCACAGCCAGCGAGCAGACTGCAGCCAACGCCGGCGATGCCAATTCACCGGAAAGCCGCTCTGCTGGAAATGCGCAGACTTCAGCCGAAACTGCAGACGGGCAGCCAACCGTTACGAAAACCACTGCCGGAAAGCCTCTAACGGCCGCCAAAGCGAAGCCAGGCAAGCCGGAAGAGAAGAGCTTGACCACGGCGAAGAGTGCCGCTGCCCAGAAGAAGGCAAAAGCACAGAAAGCCGCCGCCGCGAAGACTAAAGCGGCCCAGGAAAGCAAGAAGCGTGCGGAGGCCAAACGAGCCGCGCTGAACCTCAACAAGCAGAAGACCGCCCCAACCACACCACCGGCCACTTCAGCCGGCCAGGGCCAGTGAGCGCGATGAGCCAGAAACCTGAAAACCTGATCGTTGTGCTGGACATCGGCAGCGCGTGGACCCGTGTCTTGGCAGCGGAACAAAATGAAGGCGCCCTGCGCTATTGCGGGCATGGCGTTGTCGAGTCGGCGGGAATGCGCAAGGGATTGATCGCCGAACTCGGCCCCGCAGCCAAAGCCGTGAAGGCTGCCAACGAGCAGGCCGAGCGTGTCGCGCGCACCAACATCGATCAATGTGTCGTCGGTGTGGGAGGGCCGCACATCCGCGGCATCAATACCAACGGCGGAATCGAGCTGGGCGGCCGCATGAGGGAGATCGACAAAGAAGACGTCCGCAGCGCCGTCGAGCGCGCGCGGGCCGTGGCCAGGCCTCCGGACCGCGAAATCCTGCACTTGCTGCAACGCCAGTTCATCCTCGACGACCAGCCGGGCGTCTTCGATCCGGTGGGCATGGTGGGCAAGAAGCTCGAAGTGGATCTGCATATCGCCACCTGTTCCGGCAGCGCTCTGCAAAGCACAGTCACCTGCGCCAACCGCGCCGGGCTTGAGGTCACCGAGGCTGTACTCGAATCGATCGCCTCGGCAGAGGCTACGCTTTCGGCCGACGAACGTGAGCTCGGCGTTTGCCTGCTCGACATCGGCGCTCACTCCAGCGACCTGGCGGTCTTTTTCGAGGGCGCGGTAGCGCACACTGGCTCGATCCCCATCGGCGGCCAGCACTTCACGAATGATTTGGCCGTCGGCCTGCAAATGCCTGTGGCTCAAGCCGAAGAGATCAAGCGCCAGTACGGCCACTGTGTGGTCACAGCGGTGCCTCAACAAGCGGAGATTGAGATTGCTAATCCTCAGCCGCAGATGCTGCGCCTGCGAACCGTTGCCGAGATCCTCGAGCCGCGCGCCCGCGAGCTCTTCTATTACGTAAAGGAGAGCCTGCGGCAGGGCGGCGTCATGGAGGCTCTGGGCGCGGGCTGCGTGATCACCGGGGGCGGCTCCATGCTGCCCGGAATGCTCGATGTCGCCGAGAGCCAGTTGCGGGTTCCGGCCCGAACCGGTTCTCCCGTGCGTCTATCTAACATGCCCGGCGAACTGGCCTATCCGGGATTTTCGACTGCCATCGGCATGCTCTTGTATGCTCACCGTACCAGGGGCAGCCGCACCGCGGAAAGCAATTTGCGCTCAAAGCTACGTGCCATTTTCGCGGGCAACTTTGAAGCGTGGACATAAACGAAGATGATTCAGGAGAGCCAAGCTCAAATGGAACAGCCGAAGAACGAAACTGGAGAGATGCGGATTCAGTATCACGAAGAGACCCCGCGCGGCGCACGCATCAAAGTCATCGGCGTGGGCGGCGGCGGCGGCAATGCCGTCAATCGCATGATTCAAGCCCGCATGGAGGGCGTCGAGTTCATCGCCGCCAACACTGACGTGCAGGCGCTCAAGGTCTCGCAGGCGCCTGTCAAGCTGCAGCTCGGCGTTCGTCTCACCTCCGGCCTGGGCGCGGGAGCTAATCCCGACGTGGGACGCCGTGCCGCTCTTGAAGACTCCGAGAAGATCATCGAAGCTCTGGAAGGCGCAGACATGGTCTTTGTGACCGCCGGCCTCGGCGGCGGCACAGGCACCGGCGCTGCGCCGGTGATCGCTTCGCTGGCCAGCGAGATGGGCATCCTGACCGTTGCCGTCATCACCTGTCCATTCGGTTTTGAAGGCAAGCGCCGCCAGCAACAGGCCGAGCGCGGCCTCAGAGAACTTCTCGAGAGCGTAGACACGATGATCGTGATCCCCAACGAGAAGCTGCTCGCGGTGGCCAAGGATGCCGGCTTCTTCGAGAGCTTCCGCATCGCCGACGACGTGCTGCGCCAGGGCGTGCAGGGCATCTCCGACATCATCACCATTCCCGGCATCATCAACCGCGACTTTGCCGATGTAAAGACCACCATGGCCGGCATGGGCCACGCGGTGATGGGCACGGCCGTTCGCTCCGGAGAGAATCGCGCCAAGGAGGCCGCGCAGGCGGCGATGGCTTCGCCACTGCTGGAGGCCGGAGCAATTGACGGTGCACGGGGCATCCTCATCAACATCACAGGCTCCAGCTCACTCAAGCTTTCCGAGGTCAATGAAGCATCCTCGCTCATTCAATCCGCCGCTCACGAAGACGCCAACATCATCTTCGGCGCGGTGCTCGACGAGAAGATGGGCGAAGATGTCAAGATCACCGTCATTGCCACCGGCTTCCGCGACCAGTTGCCCGAGCGGCGCGCGCGCATGTTGAGCATGGAAGATGCGCCGGTCGTCTCGGTTCCGCCGGCTTCAACGCCGGTCGTCTCCGTACCGTTGGTCGCGCCCGACAACTGGCTGCTTGAATCGAAGCCCGCGCCGCCGCGCTTTCTTTCGCAGGACGAAGACGCTGAGGAATCCGGGGAGAAGAGAGAAGAACTTGTTGCGACCGACAAATGGGGTGAGCCGGACATGCTGGTCAAGCCAGCCTACTTCTCCGCCTCTGCGCCTCCAGCCTCTGTCGTCGAGGTTGCGTCTTCTCCGGCAAAGGAGGCCAACGCGCCGGAGGAGTTGGAACTGGTAGCGGCGCCGGCGGGTCAAAAGATCGCCGAACCGGCAGGGGCTCGGGCTTACGCTCCATTGCCTGCGGAATACGCGCCGGAGTTCATTGGCGCCGCCCGCGCGCCGGCGGCGCAGGACGAGCACAGCAACCACCCGGGGACCGCGCTCTCCTCAGAGACTGGCGACGAGGAGCAGCGAGATCTCGACAAACCGGCATTTCTCCGCCGATTGCAGTTCTAGGAGACTCGGAAGGTGCTCATTTTGGCGAGAAGTGCTATTTTGAGCCGCAAAAACATGGTTTGGCCCTACAAATGCTAAAGTCCTTGAGCGAGCGCAACGCGCTTTAGCCAGTAAATCAGGTCTTCTGTCAATGAGCTGTCTTGACCGTAGTGACCTCGATCACATGCCGGGTGGTTGTTGGGGACTAAGGTAAGGTCTATCAGCGGCGAAGAGTGAAAGTGGACCACGCAGGGCCGATAGGCAAGAATGTGCGTCTTGAGAAGACGCACGCACGACACGAATTCCATTGTTGAGAGGATGTTGCCGGAATGAAGCTGTCACGCATATCGGGACTTGGATTGGCTATTTTTGCAGCGGGCTCTTGCGCCATGGCAACTGCGGCGCTCGACGCACCGCATCCGCTGCATCACGCCAGAACGGGTGAATCGCATCTTGCGGCAACTCATCACACCACCCATCGCGCTGGGTCTCGTGCGGCAGCCCACAGCACAGCAACCACGACAGCGCAGAGATCTGTGCCAACCGGGCAGCAAGCTCGACTGACGGCGAGAGGCACCGCCAGAGCCCAGGCGCGGCGCGCGGCTCTAACCACCCACCGTCGCCACCACTACTACGAGCGTTTCACCGCCAGTTCCTTCGCCAGCAGCGACATGCTGGCTGGTGATCTGACGGCCGGCGAGGATCCGATCGTGCGCGAGGCGGCCATCGAGGCTCTTGGTGACATGAACGGGACCGCCGTCGTCATCGATCCCTCCAATGGCCGCATTCTGGCCATGGTCAATCAGAAGCTGGCTCTCTCGCCGGGCGCTGAACCCTGCTCCACCATCAAGATCACCGTCGCAATGGCCGCGCTCGCCGAGGGGCTGGTCACGCGTGACACGCCCGTGCAGTTGGGCGGCTTCCGCATGACCATGGACCAGGCGCTGGCTAAGAGCAACAATCTCTACTTCGAGGAACTCGGTCGGGAACTGGGCTTTGATCGAGTGCGCCACTATGCCAATCAATTCGGCCTGGGCGAGCTGGCCGGTTATAACATTGCGGGCGAGCAATTGGGAGTCTATCCCGACCAGGAACTTCCGGCCTCGGAGGGAGGCGTGGCACGCATGTGCAGCTTCGGCCAGGGCGTCTCGCTGACCCCGCTGCAACTGGGCGCCTATGTGGCCGCCCTCGCCAACGGCGGAACCCTCTACTACCTCCAGCACCCGACAACTGCGGAAGATGCCGCCCGCTTCGAGCCCAAGGTCAAGCGCACCCTGGATATCGCCAAGTACGTTCCCGACATCGAGGTTGGCATGGCCGGCGCGGTTCAGTACGGAACCGCCCGCAGCCTGCGCGCCAACTTCCACGAGCTGCCGGTCTTCGGCAAGACCGGAACCTGCTCGGACAAGGGCACCCGCTTCGGCTGGTTCGCCTCATTTTCCGACTCTCCGAATGGCGGGCTGGTCACGGTCTTCTTCCTCGAAGGCGGACGTCCCACCTTTGGTCCTCGCGCGGCCGAGCTGACTGGCGAGTTCTACAAAAACCTTTGGGACCGCAACTGGTTCGCCTCCAAAGGCGGGCAGGACGCGGCGTCGGTTCCGGCAGCTCCGGCAGCGGAATCACAGCCGTAAAAGGCATCCGTTCGAGTTTGCGAATCCACTCGTTGAGGCCGCCTGCGGGCGGCCTCGTACAGCTTCAATACCAAGGTGGGCAAGTCGATCCTGTGCATTTGTGGAGTTGGTTTTTTAAAGCCATGCAAATGTTGTCTCCCATACCACCTGATTTGTCTTTAGAATGTGTAGGGTATTCTTCG
>Ga0181525_10000278_pt1 | contig 45568 bp, 44 predicted proteins | sample PEATcosm2014_Bin_48_FD_121100 | JGI IMG/M metagenome (GOLD analysis project Ga0181525, IMG submission 121100) | Peatland microbial communities from MTU Mesocosm Facility, Houghton, MI, USA - PEATcosm2014_Bin06_10_metaG | ecosystem: Environmental > Terrestrial > Soil > Wetlands > Peat | place... | reverse complement strand
GCTCATTCAGGCGCCGGTCATCAATGCCGGGAAGCAGGTGCCCCGCATGAGGTTTATAGTCGAAAGGCGGCGCCGATGGGGCACTCTCCGCCAATCCGCGGCGAAGCGTCTCGTTCACCACCGCCTTGAACGGCTGCCGCGTCTCCCGTGCGATTTGCGCGAGCCTCTCGGCCAACGCGTCTTCTAGGGTGAGGGTAGTCCTCATATAGACATCATGATGCCCTTCAGGCGTGATGTCAAGATGCTAGCGGGCTCGATGTGCTTCACTGAGCCGCACTCCTAATGCCCCATCGATGCCCGCCCAGGCCTGGTTTTCTTCATGAAAAAGATCAGCGGGATCATCAGCGCGAAGACGATCGCCAGAGCGTAAAAGCAGTCAATGTAGGCAAGCACGCTCGCCTGCCGCAACACCTGGTTCATGATCAGCCCGTAGGCCTGATGCGGAGCCTGGCTGATCGATGCGCCATGCCGGACCAGCGAGTGGGAGGCCCCGGCGAGCGCATTGGCCATCGCGGCGCTGCCTGCCGATGTGTTTTCGGTGAGCCGCGCCTGGTGGTACTGAGTTCTGTGCGAGAGCAGGGAAATCACCACCGCGATGCCTACACTGCCGCCGATGTTTCGCATCAGGTTGATCAAACCACTGGCCGCATTGTTCTTCGTTCGCGGCACGAAAGCGTAGGCTACGGTATTGATCGGAACGAAGAGAAACGCCAGGCCCGCGGCCTGATAGCAGCGTGCCACGATCGCCGTTCGCATCCCCATTTCGGTGTTGAAAACCGTCATGTGGAACAACGCCAGCGAAGTGATGATCAGCCCGATTAGAATCATCCATCTCGCCTCCACCTTGCCGATCAGAACGCCCACGAACGGCAGCATGCACATGATCAGCACGCCTCCCGGCGATATGGCAAACCCCGCGTTCGTAGCCGAGTAACCCATCACCAGCTGCAGATATTGCGGAATCAGCACCGTGCTCCCTAACAGCACCACGCCGACCATGAACATCAGTAGCGCCGAAATCCTGAAGTTGCGCTCGCGCAGCAGGCTCAGGTCGACTACCGGGTCGTCGGTGTGAACCTCGCGCCAGATTGCCAGCACAATTCCCACCGCCGCAATCAGGGCGCACCAGCGAATAAAGTTGCTCTCAAACCAGTCGTCGCGGTCGCCCTTATCGAGCATCACCTGCAAGAAACCGAGACCGAGCGCGACAAATATGATGCCCCAATAATCTACCTTCAGCCCAGTGCGCTTCTTTTCGGCGCGCATCTTCGTGAAATAGGGCGGATCCTGCACCATGAAGCTGGTCAGGAATATCGAGAGGAAGCCGACCGGGATGTTGATGAAGAAGATCCACCGCCAACTGAAGTTGTCCGTGATCCAACCGCCCAGCGTTGGGCCGATTGCAGGAGCGGTGACCACCGCGATTCCATAAATGGCGAACGCCATGCCGCGCTTTTCCGGCGCGAACGTATCCGCCAGAATCGCCTGCTCGCTGGGTTGCAGGCCTCCGCCTCCCACGCCTTGCAAGACGCGAAAAAAGACCAGCGCCCCCAGGGAAGGCGCGATGCCGCACAGAAACGAGCTGAGCGTGAACATCACCACGCAGGCCATGTAGAAGTTCTTCCGCCCCATCACCATCGACAACCACCCGCTCAGTGGCAGAACAATGGCGTTCGAAACCAGGTAGGAAGTCAGAACCCAGGTGCTTTCATCCTGGCTGGCCGAAAGGCTCCCGCCGATGTGCGGCAGGGCCACGTTGGCAATCGAGGTATCCAACACCTCCATGAAGCTGGCCAGTGTCACCGTCAGCGCAATCAGCCATGGATTGTAGGCAGGCTTCCAAGCCGGCTCTTGTGCTTGCCTGGCCGGCGCCGTTCCGGCCGTCGAAACCTCAGCCGGCATGCAGTGGACTCCTCCGCGAGCCAGTCCATGTGGAACAGGCTTCAGCCTGTGAATCACAAACTAAAGTCCGTGCCACCAGCCAGTGGTTGAGTATCAAGAACTGAGACCGCGACAATCTCTACCTGCCCGAATCGAGAAGCACCACCGGTGTCACCGACATGCCAGGCCTCAGAAGATGGTCATTGTTCTGGCCTTTGTCGAGCACAATCTTCACCGGCACGCGCTGCACTACTTTCACGTAGTTTCCAGTTGCGTTCTCCGGCGGCAGCAGGCTGAACTTCGATCCCGATGCGGCGGCAATGCTCTCGATGTGCCCGAAATATTTGCGTCCGCCGAAGGCGTCCACTTCGATCTCCACCTTCTGCCCCACCCGCATCCGCTTCAGTTGCGTCTCCTTGAAATTGGCCGTCACCCACACATCGTCTAGCGGCACCAGCGACATCAACTGTTCGCCCGCCTCCACCCGCTGCCCCGGCTCCGCCGTTTTCTTACTGACCATGCCCGCCACTGGCGCCCGCAAGATCGTATACTCCAGATTCAACTGCGCCTGGTCCACCGCCGCTTGTTTCTGCAACACCTTGGCCTGCGCCGACCGGAGCCGCGCTTCAATTGCCGAATTCAGCCGCGGCGCATTCTCCGCGCTCTGGGTCGCCGTCACGTCGGCCGAAGCGAGCTTGGCCTTCATTTCCTCGAGTGTTGCCTCCGCTGCGTCCACATTGCGCTGCGCCTCGACAATCGCCGAGCGCGCGGATTCGACTTCCGCTTTGTTCGCATCGGCCTGCGCCACGGCCGTGTCGTATTGCTGCTTGGAGACCTCCTCCTTCTCCACCAGCAGCTTGTATCGCTCCTCGTCGCGCTGCGCTTTCACATAGTTTGCTTCCGCTTCCGCCAGCCGCGACTTGGCGGAGTCGAGTCTCGCCTTGCTCGCGCTCACCTGCTGCCCCGCTGAGGCCACCTCCGCCTTCGACTCCGCTACACCCGCTTTCGATGTGCGGACCGAGCTGCTCGAATTAACCATGGTGACCGGCACGTTCGCGTTCGCTTCCAGAGTCGACGACTGCGCATCTGCAAGATCCGCTTTGGCCTGCTCCAGCGCCACCTGGTAGTCGCGAGGATCCAGGCGCACCAGCTCCTGCCCTTGCTTTACCTCCTGGTTGTCGTCCACCTCAATTGCGACCAGCGTCCCCGCGATTCGCGGGCTAATCGGGTCCAGGTGCCCGTCCACCTGCGCGTCGTCAGTGGACTCGCGCGCCGCGTAGTACGAGTAAATAGGAATCGCGACGATGGCAACCACCACCAGCAGCACCAGAAACAATAGCCCGGTGCGCTTCCTGTTCCCATTTCTGCCGCTTGCTTCCGGTTTCGCTTGGCCTTCCGTCTTTTGCGCGACCTCGTCTGCCATCTCTCGCGTTCCCTCTTCCCTTAATGTGTTCTCTCAGCGCTTCTGCGCCGTCCCGGCCGTCTCCAGCTTGTCCGCTGCCGCCTTTACATCGCCGTGATCGAGCATCTCCGTGCGCAGCTTCGTCAACAAATCGACCAGCGTTTCTCTTTCCTCGACGCTGAAATCCCTAAGCCTGTCCGCGATGCGCTGGAAGTGCCGCGGCGCTACTTCATCAAGCAGGGCCTCGCCCTTCCGGGTGATGCGCGCTAAACGCCCGCGCCGGTCGCTTAAGTCCACCACGCGCTTCACCATCCCCTTCTCTTCCAGGTGATCCATCAGCCCGGTTACGTTGGCCCTCGACATCAACAGCAGCTCGCCCAGGTCGTGCAGCAGCATCCCTTCGGGCGGTCCGTGGCGCAGGATCATCAGGATGTTGAAGCTCGATTTGGCCAGTCCATACCCGCAAAGGAACTTCTGAGCCCAGGTCGAGACCACATCGTAGGTGTAGATCAGGTTGATCATCACCCTGGCCGAGGATTCCTCGAACCCCGGATAGAGCTCGGAAATCTCCCCGAACTTGTTTTGATAGAACGACTCCCGACGGTCTGGCACCACAAGCGGTTCGATTCACCGCGAAATAGTAAAGTTCCTAATTATTTCCCGAAAATTGCCCGGCCGATATGGCGCAGCCCCATGCGTCAGCTTGGGGCTATGTCCGCCGCCCCCCCCATGTGGCACAGCCTTCAGGCCCCCATGTGGCACAGCCTTCAGGCCCCCCATGTGGCACAGCCTTCAGGCCCCCATGTGGCACAGCCTTCAGACCCCCCATGTGGCACAGCCTTCAGGCCCCCTGTGGCACAGCCTTCAGGCTGTGGTTGTCCCTGTGGAAGGGGTGCCCCGTTCACTTTCTCACCCCACAAATGCGGATTATTCCACCGGGTTCGGAGCCTCTCGAACCACCGTCCGCCTAACGCGCTGTTGGGACAGAGCAAGCAATACCCGGTCGGTAACCTCGCCAATCAGCACCGACATCGAGCTTTCAAGCGCCAACGCCACTGCCGCCCGGACCGTGTCCCGCTCCACCATCGGCCTCTCGTCGTCCTGCTGCGTGCGCTCGGCCGCCGCGGCTTCGAGCAACGGCTCTACCATGGTCAATAGGGGAGTCGCCTCAAACGGCTTCCGGATAATCGCGTCTGCGCCCGCGTTTCGGGCATCCTGTTCGTCAAAGCGGTCGGCCGGTCCCGCCGCAAACACCACGCGAACTCGCTTATGCCGGGGCTGCGCCCTGATGAACCTCGTCAGTTCGAAGGCATTCCTGGTGGGCAGGTAAACGTCGCACACCAGCAGGTCGGGGTCAAAATCCGCCAGCCGATGCAGCGCAGTCGCCCCGTCGGTTACGCTCACTACTTCGTTCTGGCCTGTAGCCAGGATGTGCTCCGCCAACCGCAGCGACTGCGGGCTGTCGTCGGCCAGGAGAATTCGGTTCATTGCTGCTGCGGCGTGGTGGGCTGCGGCGTGGTGGGCTGTTGCGTAGCGGGAGCCGTCGCCTGCCCCGTGGGGGCAGCCTGGCCCGACTGCGCCGGCTGCCCTTGTCCGGCCGCGCCGCTCGAGGCTGGCTGGGCGGTGGTGGCCGTCGGGCTGGTGGTCTTCCTGGCGTTTTTCTTTGCCGCCTTCTTGGCCGCGTCTTGCCGCTTCTTCTCAGCTTCCTTCAGGGCTTTGGCGTGATTAGTCGGCAGCGGCCCTTGTGGTTGCGTGTCGCTGGCGGCGGCCGCGGCCGTCGTCCCGCTCTGCGGCGTCGTTCCCGTAGCCGCCGCAGTCCCTGTGCCAGTGCCCGTTGCCGCAGCGGTCAGCGGGGTACGCGCATCCGGCGCAGTGTCGAGCTTGCTCCCGTTGTTGCCCACCTGCTGGATCTGGACGTCGTTGGCTCCCACGCCACTCCCACCGGTTGTTGTGCTCGCCGTCTCCACCTGAATCGGCACGCTCACCGGAATGCCCGGCGTAATTACTTTCATCGTGGGCTCGGCCGCCTTTTCGGCGTGGCTGACCTCCGGCCCGCCAAACAGGAAACCCTTCCCTTTTGCTAGCACGGTCGGCTTCTTGTAATTCTCTTTGTCGTATTTCATCCGATTCAGGGCGTCCTGGTTCGGCTCTGGTATCGGCGCTTCCAGTTGGGTCAGATACTTCTTCGCCTGTTCCACCTTCGGGCTCAGCGGATAATCCCGCACCAGCTTCGTCAAGTCGTCAATCGCTCTTTGCCGGAATCGTTTGGCATCCATTTGCATGTACGCTTCACCGGCCTCGAACAGCGCCAGGTCCGTCTTGCTGTAGTACGGGAACTGCGTGGATAGGTAATCCAGCCGGTTCGCCGCCGCCGGATTGGCGCCTTTGTGCTTGTAATAGTCGCCCACGGCAAACTCGTGTTCACCACGCGCTTCCTGAATGTTCCGGATCGTCTGCTTGGCCTCCGGCACGAATTTGCTGTTCGGAAACTGCTCGAGCACTTGTTTGCATTCAAACTCGGCGCGCACCGCCTGTGAATCGTCGCGGTCGGCCTTGGTCATCTGGTTGTAGTGAATCAGGCAAATGCGGTTCTGCGCTTCGGCCGCTTCCTGCATTTGCGGATAGAAGAGGATGAAGTCCTTGTACTCGGCTTCCGCCTGCGCATTCCCGTTCGCGCCGCCCTCGCGATACCAGCTATCGGCAATCGCCAGCTTCGCCTTCGCCAGGAACTCGCTCGAATCATATGTATTGATGAGCGTGTTCAGCGTAATCCGCGCAATTTCGAAGCGGCCGTGCTCTATGTCGTTCACCGCCTTGTCGAACAACACCTTGTCCGGCTGCTGCGTGTCCTTCGACACCGGGTTCTCATACTTCTTCTTATGAAAAATACTGGCTTCGAGCCCACCCGCGCAACAGGCCACAACCGCCGCCGTCAACACCAACATCAGCGCCCGCTTGGGCCATGTGCATCGATAAGTCATATCTCTTTACACCCTGATTAGAGCTGCCTCATGCGCCAGTTGTCGCATTTCGCGAACCGCGGCCGCCGGATCCGCTGCGTGGAAAATGGACGTGCCTGTTACCACCCAATCCACCCCCGCCCGAACCACATCCGCCACGTTTTCCGTCGAGATGCCGCCATCGATTTCGATGGCAAATTCCAAGCCCCGGTCCCGCCGCCGCCGCTCCAGTTGCCGGACCTTCTGAATCGAGTGTGGAATGAATTCCTGTCCGCCGAACCCAGGGTTCACACTCATGACCAACACGTAGTCTACTATTTCCAGTACATCGTCCAGTTGCGACACCGGCGTCGCGGGGTTGATCACCACACCCGCCAGCGCCCCTTCCTGGCGAATCATTTGGAGCGTCCTATGCAGATTCCGGCAGGCTTCCTGCTGCACGCTCACAGACGTCGCGCCGGCCTTGATAAATATCGGAGCGAAAAAATCTGGATCTTCGATCATCAGGTGGTGATCCAGCTTAAGACTAGTGACGCGTCGAATGCACTCTGTCACCGGTGGACCCAGCGTTAGATTCGGCACGAAATGCCCATCCATGATGTCCACATGGAGCATCTCGATGCCCGCGGCTTCCACCGTCTTGATCTGCTCGCCCAGGCGAGCAAAATCGGCGGCGAGAATGGATGGGAGAATCTGAACCACGCCTTGAGCTACCCAATTCGCGAGCATGCCGCGGCACGCTACCCTTAGAACCCTCTTGCGGCGCCTGAGTCACATCCCTACTCGGGCGCCAACTACTCGGCCTCTGCCCCGGCTTCCGCCCGGGTCAACCTCGATCTTATCACGGCTGCGTAGAACCCATCTCCAGCGTCGCGGCCCGGCAAGCGCCATTTCTCTTCAATAAGTTCCAACACATTCCCAGCGCTCCCGAGCACTTCCCGAACCACCTGTTCGTTCTCCTCCGCCTCCAGCGAACAGGTGGCATAAACCAGCCAGCCGCCCGGTGCCAGCGCGGCAATTCCCTGTCTGAGAATCTGCCGCTGGCGCTGCTGCTGTTTCAGCAGACTTGCCGCTTGGACGCGCCACTTGATCTCGGGGTTTCGGCCCAGCGTTCCCGTCCCCGAACACGGCGCATCGATCAGAATTCGATCGAACCGGCCCCGAAACGGCAAAGCCCGGCTGGCATCCAGAACCACCCGCGGGCACATTCCCGGAATCTCCTTCAGCCGCGCCTCGCTGATATCGCACGCTATCCCCCGCACACCGCTTTCGAGCGCCTGCAGAGTCTTGTTGCCCGGCGCCGCGCATAAATCCAGGTAGCTCACCCCAGGTTCCAGCCGCAACAGCGGCATGATGGCCTGCGATCCGATGTCCTGAAACCGGTATCCCGCGGGAGGTGTGCCCAATACCCGGTAGCAGCCGGCAACGTCGGTGGCTTCAAGGTCTGCGTCCGGCGGCGCAACCTCTCCCGGCCGTACACGGATATAAGCCTCCGGTTCCGTAAGCGCCGCTCGGGCTATCGCCGCTGCTGCCTCCGCTCCAAACTGACCGGTCCACTTCCTCAGCAGCCATCGCGGGCAACTGAGTTCCACCGACTTGCCTGGCCATCGAATCGGCTCGCGCGTTACCTTGCGCAGAATGGCGTTCGCGAGGCCGGCTGCCCAGCGGCTCTCCCGCTTCACCAGTTCCACCGATTCGTGAACCGCCGCATGCGGCGGAATTCGATCCAGGTAGCGAATCTGATAAATGCCCAGCCGCAGCGCGATCAATACCGCTTGTTCTAACTCGCCCGGAGTCTTGTGGCCAAAGTATTCCAGCAGGAAATCGAGTTGTCCCTGAAACCGCAGCGTCCCAAACACCAGTTGCGAGGCCAGCCCGGCATCGCGCTGCGACAGCGGGGCCGCCTCCACCAGCAGTTCGTCACTCGAGTATTTCCCCGCCGCTACGCGCGTCAGCACCTCGAATGCAACTCGCCGTGCTGGCGCAATCAAAGCATCGGAGGTGAAGCGGGAGGGCACGAGCGCGGGTCGCGGAAACCGGGTCAGGACTGGCCGTCCTCTTTATCTTTGCCGGATTTGTCTTTGCTCGCGTTGTTACTTCGCGCCGCAGCCAGCCGGAATGCGAAAAACCAGCGCAGCGTGCTGCGCGGGTGAGTCCCAAACCCCTCCAGATCGAGCCGCAGTACTGCTCCCTTTTTGAAATCGACCTGCAGTTGCGGCGAAGCCAGCAAGTACGCCGCCAGCCGCGATAGCAGCGGCTCGTGCCCCACCAGCATCATCTCCGGTTCGTCGCGGTGCACTCGAATCTCGTCCCACACCTGCTCCACTGACGAATTCGGGCTCAGCGCCTTGGTGTTCAATATGTCGCTCTTGGTCTTCAGGATGTCGCGCGCCACCTCGGCCGTCTGAATTGCGCGTTTCAACGGGCTACTCAGAATCAGTGACGGCCTCACCTCGGCATTCGCAAGAACCCGCAGTGTTTCCCGCAGCTTGCGTCGCCCTTCGGCCGTCAGCTCACGATCCGCATCGCCGCCGTCTCCGTGCCCGTCTTCGGCAATTCCGTGTCGCAGCAAGTAGACCTGCATAGCCTATGGTCTTCGCCTTCCATTCTGTCATACTGGTGCCTTCTCCATGCCCGAGCAGGATCCCCCAGCGGACTTTTCCACAGCCTCCAAGCCCTCCGGCGCCGCTCATTTCTTTGCTGATCGCGAATGGCAGCTCGTAGCCGTCGCCACTCTCGCGGCCACCTTGATCCACATCTCGATTTCCGCCAGCCAGATCCTACTCGGTCTCGGCACGCTCATGCTCTTGATGTACCGGAAGAAGCTCGAGTTTCCGCCCATCTGGCCGCCCCTGGCTGCCTTCCTCTTCTTGACGATTATCTCGGTTTTGCTCTCCCCCGATCCCTGGGGTGGCCGTCCCCAAATCAAGAAGTTCTTCGTCTTCCTGTTTATTCCCCTCATCTACCAGGTCTTCTCAACCCATTTCGACAAGGCCTTTTACCTGATCGTCGGTTGGGTGATCGCGGCGTCCGCTTCCGGCTTCTGGGGCCTCGTGCAGTTCGTAATGAAATACCGCCAATTTCAGCAGGCCGGCCTGGATTTCTACACCCACTACGTCGAACGCCGCATCACCGGATTCGAAGGCCATTGGATGACCTTTGGCGCCTTGCAGCTCAGCGTCCTTTCGATACTCATCGCGCAGTGGTGTTTCTCCAGCCGCAAACTGCCTCTCTGGGCGTATTCATCAGCCTTCGTGATTTCGCTCGCTATCCTCTTGGGCTGGACCCGCAGCATCTGGGTTGCCGCCCTTGTCTCTACTGCCTACCTGATCGCCTGCTGGCGCCCCAGAATAGTGTTGGTGATTCCCGTGGTCCTGGTCCTCGGCTACCTGGTGGCCCCGCAATCCACCCAGCAGCGAATTGATTCCCTCGTGGCGCCACATGGCGACACGGATTCGAACCGCCACCGTAAAGTCACTTTCCTCACCGGCATCGAGATGATCAAAGCGCACCCCTGGTTCGGCATTGGCCCGGAGCAGATCAAACTACAGTTCAATAACTATGTCCCGAAGAATCTGCTTCCTCTGCCTAGCGGATTCTACGGACACCTGCACAACATCTATGTCCAGTACGCCGCCGAGCGCGGCATCCCCGCGCTGCTCGTGTTCCTTTGGCTGGTCGGCCAGGTCCTGGTCGATTGCTGGCGCACCTTGCGCGCCCTGCCGCCGGGTTTGTCCGAAGAGCGTTTCGTGTTGCAAGCGGTGATCGCCGTCACGATCGATATCCTCGTCGGCGGTCTGGCCGAATTCAACCTGGGCGACAGCGAGGTGTTGATGATGTTTGTCTCCGTAGTGGCCCTGGGCTACGCCGCCATCAGCCGTAGCCAGCATTTTCGTGGCACAGGCTTCAGCCTGTGAGACACAAGTTACTTTGGCCTTGGCCCGCAAACGAAAGGGGACTCTGTCCCAAGGCGGCCGACCAGGATTCTCTGTCCTTCAGGGTGTGCTCCAGGCCGCCGCGCGGACTGAGCTGCCCTGTCCCCCCGGCACAAACACAAGTTAACTTAACGTCCTGCCCGCTGGAGCGTGTTAGAACCTTGCGAAGGGAAATGGGTAGCTTATACTTCAGAGATGAGACTCAAGCACGCGACGATGTGGGCACTGGTCAGTTTGATTCTTGTCACTGTTCTTCAGCTTTCGGATTTCATCGTTGTCACATTTAGTTTTATCCAGACTTCGCGTGGAGCTTTGGTGTTCTTCACATCTGCAGTTCATTTAGTTGCATGCGGGAGTGTCACGGCATTCCTGTACGCGTCTTACAGAAACCGGCGTTGATTTCCAACCGGGTAATTCACAACAGCATTTCAAAATAGATCAACGGGGTGATTCGATACGTTGCGCGGCCGACCTCTCGGAAGCCGCACTTCCGGTAGAACTCGCCCGCCCCGGCTTCCGCGTCCCAGGCGTCCAGCCGGATGGCGTCACTCGGCCATTTCCTGGCTATCCAGCACGCTTCCTCAATACACAATCTGCCGGCGCCCTTCAGCTGATCCTCCGGATGAACCGCCATGGAAGTGAGGTACAACGGGCGCTCGCTCGTGCTGAAATAGCGCTTGTCAATGGCCCACGGTTTTCGGGTTGAAAGCGCCAGAGTGGCGATCAGCCGCTTGCCATCCCGGGCAACATACACCGACGACCTTCTCATACCAAACAGCGCGGCCTTCTCGGTTGACGCCGACGACCAGGGCCCTATCCCATATCGCGCCGTAAGGTGTTGGCTCACCGCATTCCGAAGCGACACCAGTTCCGAAACATCATCGGCCGTAGCGACCTGGAGCTTCACCCGCATCCCTCTCTACACCTTTAACATCCCCGACCCCGTAACCGTGGGTGGCGCACACTCGTGCCTGCCGCGCTTAGAGTGACTCGTCTCGGCGCTCCGCAAAGTCACAAAACCCATGAGCTCCCAGACGACTGAGCGCTGACCCAGAGTTCGGTAAACTCCTATTTACAATACACTTAACCACCTTCTCGCACGGCGCACAAAAGGCGAAATAATTCGTTCCGTCAAACCGGACCAGTTCGTTTCGTAATCCGCTTCGTTTCGCAAAAAACGCCTTTCCTTCGCCTGCCCCGCCCGATTTCGCCCCCGAACGAATCTTCCCGGAAATGAACATTCGCCTAAGTCTTTGCACCAAACAAGTCAATCAGTTAGCCCTGGGCTCCAATGTGCCCTTAGGCGCCTGAGTGTTCAAGTAAGGAGAAGTCGATTGTAAGGAGGGTTCAATCTAATGATGCCGCGCAATGTCCGAGTCTCAATCCGCTTGCTTCTACGGTCTCCCGCATTCACCATCGCCGCCGTATTCACCCTCGCCCTTGCCATTGGGCTGTCCGTGTCCGTATTCAGCGTGCTCAATGCGACCCTCATTCGCCCCCTCCCCTACCCGGATGCCGATCGTCTCGCCCTGATTTGGACGGTCTCCACCACCGGCAGCCGCGATCCGGTTTCCTTCGACGATTTTGAGGACTGGCGGCGCGGAAGCAAGACCATCGAAAGCGGTGCGCTCTATTCGGCTTATTACAAACCCGTGTTGACCGGCGCCGGAGAAGCGCGGCGCCTTCAGGCGCTCCTGGTGTCGCATCAATACTTCACCGTCATGTCTGCCCGCCCTCTTCTGGGTCGATTCTTCCTGCCCGAAGAGGACCGCGACGGCCGCGACGATGTGGTGGTCCTCTCGTATGAGCTCTGGCGCGATCAGTTTCGCGGCGACACGAACGTCGTCGGCAAGAAGCTGGTGCTGAACTCCCGCCCCCTGACCATCGTCGGTGTGGCCCCGCAGGATCTGCCGTTGCTACCGGCCAGCCTCGCGCCGGTCAAGCCGCTTGTCTATCGCCCGGTCGGCGAGCCATTCGATTCCGGCTCCCGCGATGGACGCCATCTCGAAACCATTGTCCGGCTCCGCCCCGGTGTATCGATTCAACAGGCGCAGGCCGAGCTTACGCTGCGATGCCGCGACATGGAGCGCGTGTACCCGGCCGATGCTCATTTGGCTGCGCGCATAGTCACTCTCCGCGCGGACATGACTCGCAATGTGAAAACCGGCTTGTGGGCCTTGCAGAGCGCAGTGCTCGCCCTCATGCTGATTGCCTGCGCCAACATCGCAAACCTGCTCTTGGCCAAATCCAGCACACGCCGCCGCGAGCTCGCCACCCGCGCCGCCTTGGGCGCGACTACCTCCCAGCTCGCCGGCATGCTGCTGACCGAGAGCCTGGTGCTGGCGGTTGTGGGAGGAGTCTGCGGTTTAGTGCTGGCCTCCGCCGCTACCTCGGGTCTTACTGCGTTTGCCTCGCGCGTGTTGCCCGATGCCGGCGAAATCGCGATCGATCCGCCCGTAGCTGTCTTCGCGATGCTCCTTTCGCTCGCCGCGGCAGTGTTGTTTGGCCTCGCCCCCGTCTCGCGCCTCGATTCCGTCCGGCTCGACGATGCGCTAAAATCCGGTGGCCGCGTAGCCGGAGACCATCGGCATCCGCTGCGCCAGGCCCTGGCCGCCTGTCAAATTTCGCTTGCCTTGGTCCTGCTCGTATCGGCGGGTTTGTTGGGTCAGAGTTTCCTGCGGCTGCGCGGTGTCAATCCCGGGTTTGATCCCCAGGGCGTGCTCAGCGCTTCGGTCGCCCTGCCCTCGGCTCGTTATTCGACTGAAGCTTCGGTGCGCCAGTTCTTCGATCGCGCTCTCGCCAATATGCGAACGCTGCCCGGCGTTACCGGCGCCGCCGTCGCGAGCGTGGTCCCGATGACAGGCGATTTTGACCGCACCAGTTTCGAGATTCAAGGCAAAGCCTTCGCGCCTCGCGAGCAAGAAAGCCCCGATCGCTACCTGGTCAGCCCGGGCTATCTTGCCGTCATGCATATTCCGCTCCGCGCCGGCCGCTGGCTTCGCTCGTCTGACGATGCCGATCACGCGCCGGTTTGCGTCATCAGTGAAACCGCCGCCCGCCTCTGGTTTGGCAATGAATCCCCGCTTGGGCACAAGATTCGGGCCGGATCGCCTTCGGGTAGCTTCGACACGTGGCCCTTTCGTGAAGTGGTAGGCGTGGTAGGAGACGTCGCGCAATACGGCCTGGGGCTGCCGGCGACTCCTCAAATCTATATGCCCCATGCGCAATACTCTGCGCGCTACCTGACGTTCTTACTCAGAACGAATGGCGACCCCGCCGCTCTCGGGCCGGCCTTGCAGAAGGCTGTATTCGCTGTTGATCCTGAACAGCCCGTCTATGACGTCGGTCCCCTCGAAGCCCTCGTCTCGAACTCCATCTCGAGCCGCCGGCTAGGTCTCTGGCTGCTCGCGGCGTTTGCCCTCGGCGCGCTGGCTCTCGCCGTGGTTGGCGTTTACGGAGTCGTGTCTTACTCGGTGTCGCAGCGCACGTCCGAGTTCGGAATCCGCTTGGCTCTGGGTGCACGCCCGGCCGACATTCGCCGCCAGGCACTGGGCGAATCCCTGCCAATGATCGCCGGCGGGGTCGCCATCGGCATCCTCGCCTCTTTGGCCTCGGCGTGGCTGCTTGGAGGTTTCTTGTTTGGGGTTCGGGTGACGGATGCAGTCACGTTCGCCGCCCTGCCTCTGCTGCTGGCCGCCGTCGCGCTGGCAGCCTGCTATTTCCCCGCCAATCGAGCCGCCAAATCCGATCCACTCGCCGCACTGCGCTTCGAGTGAAACGGCGACCGCGGGCAGCAGATCCGGCCCTTCCGACGGGTCGACGGCTAGTGACAGAAGGGCTAAGATAAGGACGTCCGATTATCCAGAGGAACATGGAATGACGACCGTCCAGATCACATTGCCAGATCGACTGGCCCAGGAAGCGCAACGCGCCGGACTGCTAACGCCTGAATTACTGGAGAAATGGCTGCGTGACCAGCTCAAGGCGCAACGTGTCGATCAGTTGTTTTCCGCCGAGAGATAGCCTCGATGCGTGCCGAGAGGCGCGCCCGCCCCACATCCGTCCCTCGCTTGGCGCACACCCTGAAGACGATGTTGTAATCGGCACCGCGCTTGCAAGTCATCACCGAAGGTTGACCGTTACAACGTCGACGGGCCGCCTTCACTCACATAGTTCTTGTTCCAGGCCGGAATTTCGACTTTCACCGCGCCTTCCTTTTGGACCACCGTCTGGCAGCCGAGGCGCGAACGCAGTGTCAGACCCGGCGCCATGTCTAGCCGGTCCAGTTCATCGTCTTCGGCGGTTGAGAGCAAATCGGCGCCTTCCAGCACAATGACGTGGCAAGTGGTGCATGCGCAAACTCCGCCGCAGGCGTGTTCAAGGTGGGTGCCTTTGTTCATCGCGATGTCGAGAATGGACTGGGGTTTGCCGTGGTCGCGGTAAGGCAGCTTGCCCAGTTCAAACTCAGCGGTCACGTCGGCGGGCAGGAAGGTCACTTTCGGCACAACTTCATTTTACATCTAGGACTGTTTCGGTCCCATATTGACCACTCAGGCCGCGACAGTAGACGTGGCGCGAACACTCGTGTTTGCCGCGTCCGCACTCCTGCGGACGCTTTCGACACGCACGTCGACGGGCCTGCAAAGTGCGTGCCCCACAATGAGTTCCACCCCGCTCGGCGATACTGGAAGACAAGTGTTTCAGGAGATAGAACAACACATCATCGCGGCCGCAGAGCGCGCGCTCGCCGGCAAGTTCGGCCTTTCCATCAAGGTGGCGCTCGAGCAGCCCAAACAGGCCTCCTTTGGCGAACTGGCCATCCCGGTCGCTTTTCAACTGGCTCGCCAACTGAAAAAGCCGCCGAAAGCCATCGCAGAGGAACTGGTCGGCGCCATCGGCGCGATCGAAGGCGTCTCGGCTTTGGAGATTGCCGGGAACGGGTATATAAACGTCCGGCTCGACAGAGCCAAATACGCCGCCAGCCTGCTGTCGCCTGCTTCGCCCAAGGCTGTCGAATCAGAACTACCGAAGATCGTCGTCGAACACACCAATATCAACCCAAACAAGGCCGCGCACATCGGTCACCTGAGGAACGCCGTGTTGGGCGATACATTCGTTCGCATGCTGCGAAGGGCCGGCAAGCGCGTCGAGGTGCAGAACTACATCGACAACACGGGTGTCCAGGTGGCGGATGTAGTGGTGGGTTTTCAGTTTCTCGAGAACAAAAGCGTTGCCGATGTCGAGGCTGTGATTCAGGCGACTGCGCCGCCATTCGATTATTACTGTTGGGATCTCTACGCGCGCGTGTCGTCCTATTACAAGGACCATCCGGAGGCACTCCAACGGCGGGCGAGCACTCTGCATGCTATTGAATCGGGCGAGGGCGAGACCGCTGAGCTTGCGCATCTGGTAGCCGACTCGATCGTCACTTCACACGTGAAGACCATGTACCGGCTCGGCGTCGAATACGACGTGCTGCCTCGGGAAAGCGAAATCCTGCACTTGCAGTTCTGGGCAACTGCGTTCGAGCTGCTAAAGGCGCGCAAAGCGATCTATCTCGAAACCGAAGGCAAGAACAAAGGCTGCTGGGTGATGCCGTCATCGGCGTTTCGCGCGCAGAACGACAGCCCCACGGACGCCGAAGAAAGCGAAGACGCAGAAGACTCGAGCAAAGTGATCGTGCGCTCCAACGGCACCGTGACCTACGTCGGCAAGGACATTGCCTACCAGTTGTGGAAGTTCGGTCTGCTGGGCAAAGATTTTTATTACCGCAAGTGGAGCGAGTATCCGGATGGGCATCAGCTCTGGGTGACAACCAACGTGCCCCAGCCCGATGCGGCGCCGCATTTCGGAGGCGCTGATGAGGTCTACAACGTCATCGATTCGCGGCAATCCTATTTGCAGGACGTCGTATTGGCGGGCCTGCGCGCTCTCGGCTTCAACCAGCAGGCTGACCGGTCGATCCACTTCTCTTACGAGATGGTGGCGCTTTCGCCGCGAACCTGCGTCGAGATGGGAATTCCATTGTCAGAGGAGGACAAGCGCAAGCCTTACGTCGAAGTGTCGGGCCGCAAGGGACTGGGCGTCAAGGCCGATGACCTGCTCGACAAGCTGATTGAAACCGCGCTCGTCGAGGTGGAGAGCCGCCACAAAGACGCCGCTCCCGAGGAACGAATCGCGGTGGCAAAGAACATTGCCGTCGGCGCGCTCCGATACTTCATGCTGAAGTTCACGCGGAATTCGGTGATCGCCTTCGACTTTCACGAAGCGCTGAGTTTCGAGGGCGAGACCGGACCCTATGTGCAGTACGCGGCAGTGCGGGCGGGCAATATCCTGAAAAAGTACGAAGAGCGGCGCGGCGTGCTGCCTCGCTTTGCGGCAACACTGGACTCCGCGGATCTCGGCTCGCTGCTTGCGTCCGAAGATCTCTGGCAATTGCTGCTGGCGGCTTCTAAATTGGACCACGCGGTTGGCCGCGCGATTCAATCCGGCGAGCCGGCGCACATTGCCAAGTTTGCATTTCAACTGGCGCAAATCTTCAACACCTTTTATCACGACTACCAGGTGATTTCCGAGCAGGATGAGATGCGTCGCGCATTCCTGCTTTGGCTGACTCAATACGTTCGCGGCCAGTTGGTCGCCACACTCGACGTCTTGGGAATTGAGCAGCCAGCTTACATGTAACTGGATTCCGTTATGGATTTCGAACGAATCCTCGTGCGCGCCACCAATTGGCTGGGCGACGCTGTCATGTCGCTTCCGGCGTTACAGGCTCTGCATGCTCGCTACCCAGCCGCGCGTATCTCGATTCTGGCGCGGCCTTGGGTTGCCGACCTCTACGGGCGCGAACCGTTCTGCAATGAAGTGATCCCGTACGAAGCCCCGAGCGGTTGGGCCGGCGCCAGCATGAAATTGAGACTCGCGCGGATGCTTGCCGCCCGGCGGTTTGACGCGAGTATCCTTCTACCCAATTCATTTGAATCGGCGGCGCTCGTGTGGGCCGCGCGAATCCCCGTGCGCGTCGGTTATGCACGCGATGGCCGCGGATGGTTGTTGTCGCACTGTATCGAAGTGCCCGATGAGTTTCGCAAAAGCGGCAAGGCGCTGAAGGTGCGCGCCGGAGACGGTGGGAATCCCGTCGTGATCGGGCCCGGCCCCCGAAAGGCAACCAGGCATCAGCGCTTTTACTATCTCGAGTTACTAAAACGTGCCGGAGTGATTGAGAGCTATAGCGAGGATGCTGCGTCGCAGTTGTCCGGCTCGGCGGAAGCTGCCGAGGTAGGGCGCCGTTTGTTTGCCGCCGAAGGCTTCCCCGCAAACGTTATCGGCATGAGCCCGGGCGCAGCCTTCGGATCGGCCAAGCGCTGGTTGCCCGGCCGATTCGAGGATCTGGGAATTCGGCTCGGGCGCAAGTGGGGCGCGGCAGTCGCCCTCTTTGGCTCAACCGGCGAAGCCGAACTCTGCGAGCGAATCGGCAAGCGAATAGCCAACAACGGCGTGACGGCGGCAAACTTTGCCGGTAAGACTTCGCTGCGGAAATTCATCGAACGCGCCGCTTCGTGTTTCCTGTATGTAACCAACGATTCCGGCGCAATGCACGTTGCGTCCGCATTAGGCGTCCCTACCGTGGCAGTGTTTGGTTCGACCGACGCGGTGGCCACCGGGCCCGCCGGAAGCCGGTTCGTGGTCGTGCAACAGCCCGTCGAGTGCAGCCCGTGTCAATTGCGTGATTGTCCGATTGATCATCGCTGCATGACGCGAATCAGCGTAGAAGAAGTGGCGCAAGCGGCGGAAGACTTGATGAAATAGACGAGGGCACTGAGAGAGCGAAAATCCCACTGCGAGCCGCGACCAAAATTCGCGAAGCGCAAGGAAGCGGTTGCTTTGGCCCACGCTAAGGGAGCATTGTTGGACACACGAACAAAGATTGTCGGAGTAGCCGACTGGATTGTCGAGCCAGGCGAAGAATGGGTAGTAGTTGCTGGAGTATTTGACCCGGTCACCCTCGAGGCCGCGAATGCCGTCATGCGTCATGTGGAACCGGGAGCGAAGCTCGCAGTGGTGGTAGCCGAAGGCAGCCAGAACCTGTTGAGCCGCGAAGCCCGCGCAAACCTGCTTGCCGCCCTACGCGAAGTGGACGCAGTCCTCATTGAGGATGTCGACGTGGTGATCGATCGCGCCACACAGCAAGGCGCCCGCGCAACGCTGCGGGATGAAAGCGCCGGCGACCCGCAGCGTGCTGAAGACTTCTCACGCTTCGTGTTGGAGCGCCAGGCCGCTGGGATAGGCGCGCAGCCGGGAAAACATAGCCAATGAGAATCCGGAAGCCGCTTCTCACTGGGCCGCCGCGCACGGTGATGGTGGTGCGTTTGGGCGCCATGGGCGACGTGCTGCATGCGCTGCCGGCCGTGGCGTGTTTGAAGCGAAGCTTTCCGGATTGCCGCTTGACCTGGGTGATTGCTCCCCGGTGGGTACCGCTGCTGGACGCCAATCCTTACGTCGATGAAGTGCTGCCTTTCAATCGAAAGAGTCTGCGCGATTTGCGCCGGGCGGTCCACGCGCTACGCGCTCTCAAGCCCGATCTGGCCGTGGATTTTCAAGGCTTGATTCAGTCCGCCGTCGTGGCGCGCCTCGCGCGGCCGCGCCGTTTGGTTGGCTTCGGAAAAAAAGCTGTCCGCGAGCGTCTCGCAGCCGGGCTGTACAAGGCCCACGTGGAGCCCTACGCTACTCACGTGGTCGACCGCAACCTGGAGCTCGCCGCCGCCTGCGGCGCACGACTCGAGCGCATCGAGTTTCCCATTCCGGCAGGAGCGAGCGAAGGGCAACTGCCGGAGGCGCCCTTCGTGCTGGCGAGCCCATTTGCCGGCTGGCCCGGCAAACAGTGGCCGCTCAACTACTATGGCGAGCTGGCGAAGCTGTTGGCCGAGCGGCAGATCACGCTGGTGACCAACGTCGCGCCGGAGCGAGCCACTGAGCTTTCCGGGATTCCCAACTTGCAGACTCACGTTTCTTCGCTCGCGGGACTGATTGACGCAACTCGCCGTGCCGCCGGAATCGTCGGTCTCGATTCCGGCCCGATGCATCTGGCTGCGGCGCTTTCCAAACCGGGTGTTGCCTTATATGGACCCACCGATCCAGTAAGGAATGGCCCTTATGGCGGCACAATTCGCATGCTGCGCGCGCCCGGCGTCCAGACAAGCTGGAAACGGACGGGCGAGGTGCATTGGAGCATGCAGGCATTGGAGCCTCAGCACGTTTTCCATACGCTGCTGGAGGCAATGGGAATCGCGTGACCGGGTCGTATTGGTTTCCGAAGCCCTACGCGGATTTCGTCGCGAAGCTCAGGGTCCCGTGTGGGTTCGTTCTGTTGGTGGCCTTCGCCTGGTTTGCCGAGCCAACCTGGAATTCCATGCTGCTGGGATTGCCGGTCAGTCTGGCTGGTCTGGCGATCCGCGCGTGGGCGGCGGGGCACCTGGCAAAGAACCAGGACCTGGCAACCGGCGGCCCTTATGCGTGGGTTCGCAATCCGTTGTACCTGGGAACATTCATCGCTGCGCTGGGCATTGTGGTGGCCTGCCGGAACTGGGTGTTGGCGCTTATCTTTGCCGCTGTCTTTCTGCTGGTCTATCTGCCCGTCATCGAGCTCGAAGAGCAGCACCTGCGTCAAATTTTTCCCGCATACGAGGCCTATGCGCAACAGGTCCACCGCTTGCTGCCACTCAAACGCTCGAATGGTGGAGGGCGCTCATTTTCCTGGCAGCTCTATCGCAAGAACGAGGAGTATCAGGCCGCCCTGGGGCTCTTGTTCGCCGCGGCGTGGATGACATTCAAGATTTGGTGGATGGGGAAAAGCTAAAAGCGACAGTCCTGTGGAACGCGACGTGGCGCAGGCACTTTGCCTGCCGCGTCGACACTCGTGTCGACGCTCTGTTAGGATTTCATCTGCAAACAAGGAGCGTCACAAATGCTCGCAACTCCCCTGTTGTTGTTCATGGCCGCCGCTGTAATGCCTCAAGCCGTCGTCAACGGAGGCTTTGAGGGTGCCGAGCCAACCACCGGATGGACCGTTACTCCATCGCCCCAGCAGTCCGGTGTCACGTGGAGTGCCGATACCCAGGTTCTTAAGGAGGGCCGGCAATCGCTATTGCTGACAGCCGAGCATGCGGGCTCGCTCGATCTGCGTCAGGAAGTGTACCTGCCGGTGGGCACTCTGTGGCGCCTTTACGCGTGGGTCAAAGTCGAAATGCCCAAGGACAGCCGCCCGCCCGGCATCTTCGCGGATACTCCGTCGGGGAGTCAAGGGTCGGCGCACGCGGCCCCGGAAACCGCCGACTGGCAACGGCTTGAGATCTTGTTCCGCGCCCCCTCGCCAGGTCGAATCTACATTCACTTGACGCCCTTCGACAAAGCGTCCGGGCGCGTCTGGCTCGATGACGTGCGGCTCGAGCCCGTTGGCGAGAATGCCGAAACGCGCGAGGCGGTGCGCATCACCGCGAAGAAACTCGGCCAACGCCCGATCGACCTGAAGCAAGGCGGCCAATTTATCGAGCCCTTGTGCGACTTACTGCCCTCCATGATCGCCCAGCAAGTGCGCTCGACCAGCTTCGAGGAAGACCCGCCCTGGAAAGTCCACTTCAAGCAGGATATTGACCGGCCGTTTCGTCCCTGGTATCCGGACGGCGCTGTTCACGTAGCCACTTACTCGCTCGATACGGATAATCCGTTCAACGGAAAAGTATCGCAAAAGATTGTGCTTCCCATCGGCCGCGTCTGGGCCGGCATTTCGCAGGATGGCTTTTATCTGGAGGAGGGCCACTCCTATAAGCTCCGGCTGCATCTGCGCAGCCAGGGCGATGTGAAAGTGCGTGCCTCGCTTCACGGCGATGGAGACGTGCTGGCCGGCCCGGTCTCGCTCGGAGCCGGATCCGAGGAATGGCGCGCCGCGGCCGTAAGCCTGCGCGCAAACGATTCCGCCTCGAACGCCACATTGACCATCGAATTTTCCGGCCCTGGCACGCTCTGGCTCGACCGCATTTACCTGATAGATGAGAACGCGGTGCTGGGCCTCTGGCGTCCCGACGTTGTCAATGCACTCAAGGCGATGAACCCCGGCATCATTCGCTTCGGAGGCAGTGAGATCGAGTACTTCGAATGGGACAAAGTTCTGGGAGATTGGGACCACCGTGCACCCGCGCTAAACACCGCGTGGGGCGGAATCAACGAGAACTTCGTGGGTGTTGAAGAATTCGTCCAGCTTTGCCGCTATATCGGCGCGGAGCCGCTGGTTTGTGTGCGCTGGACGGGGCGCAAGCCGGAAGATGCCGCCGCCGAGGTCGAGTACTTCAACGGTGATGCGTCGACGAAATGGGGCGCGCTGCGCGCGCGCAACGGGCACGCGGAACCCTATGCCGTGAAGTATTGGCAAGTGGGTAACGAGATCGATGAAAAAAGCTATGAAGCCAGCCTGCTTTCCTTTGCCACCGCGATGAAAACGGCGGATCCCGCAATCAGACTACTTTCCTCATTCCCAACTTCGAGAATGCTGAAGTCCGACGGCGGATACCTCGATTACCTTTCGCCGCACGATTATTCGGTCGGCGACCTGGCGAGCAATGAGAAGGAATTCCAGAATCTGGGAACCATGATTCGCCGCGATGCGCCGGCTCGCGATGTCCGGGTTGCCGTAACCGAATGGAACACGACGGGCGGCGCCTGGGATCTGCATCGTGGGATGTTGTTGACGCTCGGCAACGCGCTTGCCTGTTCGCGTTATCAGAACCTGCTGCATCGCAACAGCGATCTGGTGGAAATCGCGAACCGTTCGAATCTTTCCGACAGCTTCGGTTCGGGCATGCTGCAGCCAGGGCCGGGTTGGCTGGTCTTGACTCCCGTTTACTACACGCAAAGCTTTTATCAGCGCGCTGCCGGATCGTTTCCCCTGGAGGTTACCCGCACGAACCCGCTGACTGGCTACCTACAGGAACCGGACCTGAGCGCGACGCTCAGCCCGGATGGAAAGACGCTGCGCCTCTATAGCGTAAATTCGACGCCAGCGGAGCGCCACGTTCATTTCGAGCTGGATACGGCGCTGGGCGAAGCACGCTCGCTCAAGCGATTCCTCGTAACCGATACCGCGGAGATCGCCGACCCCGAGGCGATGAATACTCGCGACTCACCCGGCCGAGTAACTTTGTTCACTGGCACTGCGCCTGCCACGGGCAACTCGTTCCCGGCGGACTTCCCTCCGTTCAGCATCACGCTGCTCGAAGTGGAATTGACCAAACGGTAGACCCTTTGTGGGGCAGGCATTCAGCCTGCCGCATTTTTTTCGCAGCCAGCTTGACCTGTCACTCGGTTCGCAAAGCCGTCACCGGAGCAACCCCCATCGCTCGACGGGCCGGCACCAGGCACGCTAGAAACGCCACCATCGCCATAAAAGCAACCGCCACCACATAAGTCAGCGGGTCCCGGGAGCTGACACCATAGAGAATCTGTTCAAAGGCTCTGCCTCCGCCCAGAGCCAGCGCCAGTCCGATCGCCATGCCAATCGTCACCAGCAGCGCCGTCCGGCTTAACACGGTATGCAGAACCTGCCCCCGCGACGCGCCAAGCGCCATCCGGATTCCGATTTCACGGGTTCGGCGCGAGACCGCATACGCCATGATTCCGTAGACTCCAGTGGCCGCGATGACCAAAGCCAGCACACCGAACGCGGAAAGCACAATCGCCACGAGGCGCGCAGGCAGCAACGCCAGACCGAGTTGAGTAGTGAGGCTTCCGGCGTCGAACACCGTGATCGTGGGGCCAACACTGGCGACGGCCTCGCGCAACAGCCGAACTGTCTCGGCCTCCGGCAACGACGATCGCGCAACCAGGGTCTGATCGTCCTCCCAGCGTTGCTCTATACAATCGAAGACCGCGGGCGCCGGTTGTTCCTGAAGAGCCCGGTATTTCCCATCCTCGACGATGCCCACAATCTCTCTCCATTTGCCGGTAGTGCCGTAGCGGAATCGCTTACCAACCGGATCCTCACCCGGGAGAAGCTGTCGCGCGAAGGTCTCGTTGACCAAAACAACCGGAGTGCTGTCCTTGGTATCCCGCGCGTTGAAATCGCGCCCCTCCACCAGCCGGGTCTGCATGGTCTCGAGGTACCCTGCTGTGGCGTGGTACATCGCGGCCATCGGCGCATCGCCGGGTCGCGGGGTCGGCTTTCCTTCGAGGTAAATCGTACTGTTGGAGATATTCAGGGTTAGCGGAAGCGCCCCCGTTATCCCGGCAGCCTCGATTCCGGGCGTCGACCGGATCGTCTCGAGCACGCGCCGTTGAAACTCACGGCCGCGCGCTTCATCGTAGCCTTCGAGCGCCAAATCATAGGAGACCGAGGCAGCGTGGCGAGGCTCGAATCCGAGGCGGAGGCTCAGCGCGTGTTCCAGACTCCGCAGAACCAGCACACTGCCGATCAACAAGGTTACGGAAAGGGCAACCTGGGCGCAGACAAGAACGTCACGCAGGTTCAGCTTTCGCAGTTTCTCGAGCGGCGCCTCATTCTTCAGTGCCGGCGTAAGTGTAGTACGCGCGGATTGCAGAGCGGGCACAAGCCCAAACAGCAGACCAGTGGCGAGCGAAACCGCGGCCGCGAACAGAAACACGCGCGTATCCACCACTACTTGAGGGATCACCGGAACGTCAATGGGCGGCCTCCAGGCATTGAACAGCGCGGTTAACCAGAAAGCGATGAGTACACCCGCGACTCCCCCTGAAATCGAGAGCACCATGCTCTCCGTAAGAAGCTGGCGCATCAGATGACTGCGCCCCGCCCCGAGCGCCAAGCGAATTGCCGTCTCTTTGCGGCGGTCGGCGGCGCGAGCCAGCAGCAGGCTGGCCAGGTTCACACAAGCGATCATCAGTACCATCCCCGATACCGCCATCAACACGGCCGAGAAACCAGTGATTGCTCCGCGCAGAAACGTCCCCGCCATTCCGGGCGGTGACAGGACGATCGATATTCCGGCGTCAGCGTCCGGATACTCGCGTCCAAGAGAGGCAGCAATCAGATTCAGGGATGCTTCCGCCTGCTTCATCGAAATGCCAGGCTTCAGGCGCCCAACTATAAAGTAGTTCTGATTCCTGCGCTGATCCAGGTCTGCCCCTTCAATTTGCTGGGCCATTGCTACGGGAACCCAGATCTCCGGCGTGTAGATGAGTTCCGTTCCGAAGAAGCCGGCGGGCGCGACGCCCACGATGGTGTAATCGAGGCCGTTTAGTTTGATCTTCTTTCCCGCGATCTCAGGGTCGCCCGCAAAGCGCCGCTGCCAGCAGGCATAGCTGATCACCGCCAGCGGGTGGCCGCCTCGATGTACGTCGTCCGCGGGAGCGAGCAGCCGTCCTCGCACCGGGTTCACGCCGAGCATGCTGAAGTAATTTCCGCTGACCAGATAACCCCACAAGCGGCTGTTCTTACCGTTGCCCCGGCTCATGCTCATGGGATCGATCCGATAGAGGGCCAGGCCGCTCAGAACGTTGTTGCGATCGCGGTAATCCCTGTAGTCGGGATACGAAACGGCCGGGAATTCGTTCTTGGCGGTGTGGCTGTTGAAGAAGACCAGCTCGTTTTGCCGCTCGACGCCGAAAGGACGAAACACCACCGCATTGACAAGCGAGAAAATAGTGGCGTTCGCGCCGATTCCCAGCGCGAGCGTCAAGATAGCCGCCAGCGTAAACCCAGGGCTTTTGGCAAGCCGGCGGAAGCAGAGCACGAAATCTTGTCTGAAGCGGTCCATGCTTATCTCGAACGAAACTGGGCGCGCATTGTTCCGTGAATCTTGCATGGATGCTCACGGTTCTTAATCCGCTGAGCCGGGTCTGAGCTCCAGACAGACGACTTGCCCGCCGCAAATGGCCTCGTTTGCAAGGTGCGATAACTGCTCTTAGCACGACACGCTACGCACTCTATGCGCACTATCTTTCTCCTTGTGCTGTCAAACACCTTCATGACTTTTGCCTGGTACGGCCACCTGAAATACAGAAAGTCTCCGCTGGTCGCTGCGATCCTCGTTAGCTGGCTGATCGCGCTTGGCGAATATTGTCTCCAGGTCCCGGCCAATCGCATGGGATACGGCGAATTCACCGCCTATCAACTCAAGATCATTCAGGAAGTGATCACACTAATCGTATTTGCGGTCTTTGCCTACTTCTATCTGGGCGAAGCCCTCAAATGGAACTACCTCGCGGCCTTTGCGTTTCTGGCAGCGGCAGTCGCCTGTGCTTTCTGGGGCCGCTAAGCGTGAGTTCGGCTGCTAGACTACTTGGGTAGCAGCGCTCGCGCGGGCCCTTAGCTCAGCTGGTCAGAGCAGAGGACTCATAATCCTTTGGTCGTAGGTTCAAATCCTACAGGGCCCACCATCGGCTTCAGTGCACCGATGGCTCACCGGTCGGAACTAATGCTTAACTGGGGAGCATGCGGTTCTGGATTACCAAGAACGGCGAAGTTCCCGTCAAGGAACAACTGGTGCGCCAGGTTCTGCTCGGGATTCTCAGCGCCGACTTGCCGGTAGGGCAGAAACTGCCGAGCATTCGCGCGGTGGCGCGCCGGCACCGCATCCACGCCAACACTGTAAGCGCGGCTTATCATGATCTTCTGGAAAGCGGCTGGCTCGAACTGCGCCGCGGCAGCGGTCTGTATGTCCGCCCATTAGATGCAGGTTCCCAAGAACCAGAGCTGGATAATCTGCTCACCACCCTGCTGCAGGCAGCAGCCAGAAAGGGCCATGAACCCGAAGAGGTGTTGCGGCGCCTGGAACAGCTCGTTCGGCCTCGCAGCTACGAGCGGATTCTGGTGGCTGATCCGGAGCCGGGAATAAGCGAGATTGTTTGCGCCGAGATCGCGGAGCAGGTCCGAACTTCGATTGAGTCAATTGACCCGGGCGAACTGTCCGTCGTGCCGAACATCGGCCGGTTCTTGATCGTGACTCTGGCGACGCAGGTTGCCGTGGTTCGGCGCCATTTGCCTCAGGGCGCGGTTTGCGTGCCGCTGCGCCTGCGTTCCGTTCTCGCCGCACTCGACGCGCAATCGAAACCTCGCCCGGACGCACTGGTCTCGGTCATTTCCCGCTCAGCCCGGATCAGGTCTTGGGCGCGGGTCATGCTGATCGCGGTTGGGCTAGACCCTCTGAGTTTGTCTGAAATCGATCCGCAGGATCGGGACTGGCTGTCTCGCCTGGCACACAGCACATTGGTGGTGACCGACGTGGTTATGGCTCGCGAGCTTCCCCCGGGTTGCCCCGCCACCGTGCTTCGCGTGGTCGCGGACTCGTCAATTGTGGAGTTGAAACAACTCTGCGGCTCGCCTGTGACGCCTAGGGAAGTGTCACAAGCTCTCAACAGCTGATCGAAGTCCGGCTTTAGTCTGGACACATGAAAAAGCTCACTTCGACCTTACTCCGCACCCTGACACCCGCAGCACTGATGTCATTGTGCTTGCCTCTACACGCGGCCCCTCCGGCTGAAGTTCACTGGACGGACGTGTGTCACTACGCCGACCACCGCCCGCTCGTCGTCACCACCTCGACCGGCGAAGTCGTGGAAGGCTATTGCGTATCGACCACGGTCGATGGCATCTCAGTTATGGGGAAAGACCATCGGGTGGTAAAGATAGCGCGCAGCGCATTTTCGCGCATGCAAATGCAGCTCACAAAGAATCCCCACCGGCTGAAGGCGCTTGGCTCGGGCATGCACTCAGCGCTGAAGGAAGGGGCCGACATGATGTTTTCGCCGCTAGCGCCGCTTGGGATCGTTGTGATTCCCGGAACCCTGGCGTGGGGGATCGCCGCCGCCCCATTCTGCATACTGGGCGACCTTAGAAACAAAATTGCCGGCAATCAAGAGATCCGGGTTATCTAATTCGTCCCGGTTGTTTTATGAGTTGCGCTGCTCCGTCCGCTGTCTACTGTTCTCTCGAAGTTTCCCCTAAATAGGCGCCGGATATCGGCGCCTATCATGTCCCGAGTTACTCGAAGGCCGTCCTCGGAAAGCAGCCGGTAAGTATTCGCCAAAATAGGAGCCAGCGTGCGCCGCGTGTTGCGCCATTTGTAGATCACTTGCTCGAGAATGCGCGCGTCGGAATGCTGCGGTATGAACGACGCTCCCAGCATCTCGAGGCGTTCGCGAGTAACTTCTTCTACGATCGACGGATTGTTCAGGAACCACCAGCAGCCGAATGGCATCAGGTTGCTGAACTTCCGGGCGTAGACGCAAAGCTCGTGCTGGTTCTCGCGGCTCAGCACGCTTACCAGGAATTGCTGATCCGGGAATTCCACACACAGCCGCTCGAGCGCTCTGAGGTCGGCCCGTCCCGAGGCGTCGCCGGCCAGCCGCAGCGCGGGATTCACCTGCAAGCGCACGCCGATCATGAGCGAAAGCGGAATGCCGAACTCGCGGCAGGCAGGCAACACCGCCTCGCTGAGCAGCCGGCTCCCAACCGTCGCTTCGGGATACTGGAACGAATCCGGGAGAGAAACCGCCATGTACGCCGGGCGCATCCGCTCCGACCACCGGGCCAGGAAGCGCCGGACCTCGGCGATCGACTTCCCGCTTGCCTGCTCGTCCACGGCATAGCCTTGGCTGCTGAGGACCTCCCAGTGCTCTGGCCATCGCTTTAGAATCCGATCCAATCGCAGCGCAGCGCGAAACTTCTGATGAGGCGCCGCGCCGCTTTCCCAAAGCGGGGCTTCCTCCGGGTCCAGCGGATCGTTCGTCATCACCACTTCGCTGACACCCGCCATCCGCAGTACCTGGGCGATGTGCGCCTCGATTTCACGCGCGGCGAAAAACTGCCGAGCTTCTTTCAGATCCGGCGACGAAGTGGGCAGGTCGAAGGCCTTCAGGACGGCAATCACTCCGCGCGTCGCCTCCGACACAGGCGCGTTCTCGATGAATAACGTTTTCCAGATCAGATCGGCTTTTTCGCGAAGCGAAAGGCCCCAGTAGGTCGCGGGCGTAACGCTCGACGAGCGAAACAGTTCCGCTTCCAGATAGTGGTAGGTGATCAAGGCGTCGATTCCCCATAGCCCTAACTTCCCGAGCGACGGCATGAACAAATGAGTGTGGATGTCGATCACGTCGGCCTCGAGCGCGCTCGACACCGCGGCGGGAATTTCGTGTTGTGAAAGGCCGGCGGCGTCAGCCTCGGTTGAGGAATGCTGAACCATGGTTATCTCTCGCTTTACTCCTCTGACTTTATATTGAATCCATCATCCTCAAAACAGATGGAAGCTCTAACGCCGGAACCGGGATTCTCTACGGCTTGATGGGAATTAGCCGCACCGCATATCCACCAGCCGGAGCGAGGTGCGGCTTCAGATGCATCGAGCGGTCCGCCGTCTGCTTGACGATCGAAGTGTTCCTGGGAAGTCGATCGGCATCGGCGGCATCGGCGTAGATTTCCGCCCGATACTGGCCGCTCCCAAGAAAAGTCAGTGGCAGATCCAGATCGCGTGGTTCCCAGTTAGTCATGCTGCCCAGGAACCACTCGTTGCCATGCCTCCGCGCGATCGTGACGTATTCGCCGGGCGCGCCGTTGAGAACCTTGGTTTCATCCCACGTGGCTGGTGCGGCTTTGATGAATTCGAACGCCGGCTGATCTTTGTACGCGCCGGGGTGGTCGGACGCCATTTGGAAAGCCGCTTGGTAGATGACATACATGGCCAACTGGTGCGCTCGTGTGCCCATCACCACGGGCTCGAAGTTGCGCGCTTCAAATTCATCCTTGGTGACGTTGCGAAAGCCGCCCGGTGTGTAGTCCATGGGTCCGGCAAGCATGCGCGTAAACGGCAGCGTCAATTGATGATCGGGATTGTCTCGGCTGCCCGCCTTGGATTGTTCCATTCCGGCTACCGCTTCGTATCCCAGCACGTTGGGATAGGTGCGTTCCAGGCCAGTGGGTTTGGTGGCGCCGTGGAAATCGAGCATCAGGTGATGTTGCGCAGCGAGCTCCGCCACACGGTAATACCAGTCGATACCGCCCTGGTCGTCGCGTTCGATGAAATCGATCTTCAACCCGGCCACGCCCCACTTCTCATAAAGCGGAAACGCCTCCTGCATCTGCTTTGCAGTCTCCTCATAGCCTAGCCAGATCCACACCTTCACCTTCTTGGACGCGGCATAGCGCACAACCTCGGGTATGTCCACCTTGCCATTCATTTTGGTGATGTCGCCTTCCGCGGACCAGCCTGCGTCCACCAGCATGTATTCGAAGCCTGATTCCGCGGCGAAGTCCACGTAGTATTTCATCGTGTCGGTGCTGTAGGAACTCGTTCCATCACGCCCCACACTGCCGCTCCACCAATCCCAGGAAGCCTTTCCAGGCCGAATCCAAGTGGTGTCTGCAATCGCGGACTCGGGGCTCAGGCTCGTGATCGCGTTTGATTCAATCAACTGGCCGGGGTTGGTTGCGACTTGGAGAATCCTCCACGCCGAGTGATGCGGCAGCGTTCCGGCTACCACGGTGTCCGGGTCGTCCAGATGCGGAGCGAGAGTGGATTGGAACCAGTGCCCCGACCACGATCCCGACGGATTCACCAGGTACATGGCGGCGTAATCGCGCAGATCCGCCTCTGTGATGGCCACCCATGCTACCCCGGGCACTTGCATCAGAAGTGGAAGACCGATGAGCTGTTTGCTTGCGACTCCGCCTTGGTTGCTCAAGCTACTGGCCGAGAGGTGGATGAATTCGCTTTCATACATCGACCGGAAGTTTGGCAGGAACAACGCCCAGATAAACGGGTCTTTGGAAACACGGAACTCAGTGCCCTCTTTCGCAAGCAGGAACTCATGTAATGACGGCTGTTCGGGCACGATATAGCGAAACGCGACAGCGTCGTCGTAGGCCCTGGCCTCCATGACTAGCTTCCGGCCGGGAGCCTCGCGCTCTTCCAATTCCACGCGCAGAGCCTTGTAATGGTTCCGAACCGAACTGGTTTTGCCAGCAATCAGGTGGTAGGTCTCATCCGCGCTCGATGGGGTGGCGCTTATGATGCGGACGTCCTCGCCTAGCGGAGGCTGACCCTTGAGATCCAGCCGAAGCGCGGAGGGTTCAATCAATGGCTTGCCTTGAAACGAGACCAGATAGACCAATTGCCCTCCCTCGGGGACGGGTTGGCTTACGGGCGTCGCCTGCCGCCCCTGGCTTCGCGCGATGGTTCGGAAATCGATAACTAATCGCCCGTCAGGAGAAGTGAGCGCGGCAACGCCAGCCTGCCCAAACGCCATGGTCACAGTGGCGCATGCGAGCAACAAAGATCGTATCGTTCGACGCATGTGCAGGATGTTATCACCCGCGCAGCCGCGGTAGGGAGTGGGCCGACGCGGCGGAGTGCACGCGGTTTCTGAAGAGCTACAGCAAGATGCGCATTCAACGGCCGGCGAGCAGGGACTCTTTCGCTTCCTCGATAGCCTGCAGGGCCATGTCTCTGCCGACTGTGGGAAAACCCTCTAGAAACCGTTCCAAGCTGTGTCCTGCTTCGATGTAGTCGAATAGCGTGCGGACCAAAACTCGTGTGCCTCGAAACGTCGGTTCACCGGACATAACGGCAGGATCTCTGACGACGACCGAATCCATGTCTTATATTGGCATGAGCAGCGAAGTTCCATCGTGCGAACCGCCGGAGCCAGCGACTGCGTCACTTCCCATGTTTTGCGCGCCGCTTACCTGCGGTGTGTTGGACCGGCCGACTTGCCGGCGCCGCGGGGGCATCGGCATTGATGATGTCGGCGACAGCCTTCCAGCCTTCGTCAGCTTGCTTCTTGAAGACGGTGACGTATTTGCCGGTTTCGGTAAGCACCTTCTTCGACTTGGGGGCCGTCATCGTCATGGTGTAAGCACCTTGGCTATAGGCGAGATCGCCGGCCTTTGCAACCTCCACTTTGGTCGACGCGAAAGTGAGGGAGAAAGCTTTATCCGCGACCATCGATTCCATCGCCGCCTTGATTGCCGCAGTTCCAGTGAGCAGCGGCGTGTCGGGCACGAAAAACGATGCGTCGTCGGCGTAAAAGACTGCGACCTTGTTCAAGTCCCTGGTGGCGAGCGCCTTCACCCAGCCGGCCTCCAGGTCGCGAATTGCTTGGGCGTCGGCTGCGCGAGTGTCTGGAGCGGGCGGTGGGGCCTGGCTGCAGCCCGCGAGAATCACCGCGAGCGCAACGGCAGCAGGCGCTGAGTATCGTATTGCCATAGTTCCTCAAAGCCTCCGAGTGAGCATAACACAAGCCCAACGCCACGGCGGACCGCCGGTTTCCAGTGCCATGTCAATGTCTTACGGGCGAATTCTCGGCGCGCTCGAATGAATGCCTCGATCAAAAGAATCCTTATGTAAGGGTATTGCATCTATCCATGCAGACCCGATCTGAGGGCTGCACTGGACCGGCCGAGTCGGGCGGCGAGCAAAAGGAGATAAGGATGATTCGCAAATTGTATGCCACGGATGACAGCACCGCGACGGCGATTCTGAGATTGGTGCTGGGCATTGTCTTCTTCGCGCACGGCGCGCAGAAAATGTTGGGCTGGTTTGGAGGCTACGGCTTCTCAGGCACCATGGGTTTCTTCACCGGCGCTATGCATATTCCGGTTCCACTTGCCTTCCTGGCGATCGCGGCTGAGTTCTTTGGCGGGATAGGCCTGATCCTGGGGTTCCTCACCCGAATCGCGGCGTTCGGAATATCGGTGAACATGCTGGTCGCGATTGTCACCGTGCATAGCGCCAACGGATTCTTCATGAATTGGGGCGGCACTCAAAAAGGCGAGGGTTTCGAGTATCACCTGTTAGTGCTCGGGATGGCCGCGTTCCTGATGATCCGGGGGGCAGGCGCGTTTTCGGTTGATCGCGTTCTTACCGGTACTTCGTCCCCCCGCGCGGCGGGACCGAGTGTGGCGCATTCGTGAGCAATGGCCCTCGAATCGACGCGCCTCGGCTGTGGATAGTCCTGTCGCGATGCCACCGCGCGGTGAGCCTTGTCGCTGAGCGCAGCATAGCGGGAGCGGGATTGGGCCTCAGTGATTTCGTCGCCCTGGAAGCCCTGTTACACAAAGGTCCGCTGACGATTACCCAGATCCAGGCCAAGGTGCTATTGGCCAGCGGCTCAATGACCGCGGCCGTCGACCGCCTCGAGAGAAAAGGCCTGGTGGTGAGAAGGAGCGCCGCGAACGATAGGCGCGCGAAGATCCTCGAGTTGACTGCGGAAGGAAAGCGCGTTGTCGAAGCGGCCTTCCGGCGCCACGCCGCGGAACTCGAGGCGGCGATGAGTGTTTTGAACCAAAAGGAAAAGCGCCAGCTTTATGGCCTGCTTAAGAAGCTAGGCCTATTTGCGGCTGGCGCGATCGCGGCGGCCGGCAAGGATTGAGAGCCAGCCGCTCGCAATGGAGGAGTTAGAAATGATACAAGTTCGAAAAAATGAAGAAAGAGGCCACGCGAATCATGGGTGGCTCAACACTTACCACACATTCTCATTTGCGGATTATTACGATCCAAAGTTTCTCGGTTTCCGGAGCCTGCGTGTAATTAATGAAGACCGCGTAGCTCCGGGCCAAGGGTTCGGCATGCACGGCCATCGCGACATGGAGATTCTGACCTATGTTTTGGAGGGCTCCATCGCGCACAAAGACAGCATGGGGCATCAGGAGGTGCTGGGGCCTAACGAAATTCAGCGAATGTCCGCTGGAACAGGATTGAGGCACAGCGAGTTCAATCCATCTGGAACCGAGCCGCTGCACTTCTTTCAGATATGGATCGAGCCGGCGGCGAAAGGAACTCCCGCGAGCTATGAGCAGATCGGCTTCGATCCGGACGAGAAGAAGAACAAGCTGAAGCGGCTGGCTGGGCCGGAAGGTGGTAACGGATCGGCTCGGATCAATCAGGACGCGCAGGTCTTCGTGGCAGAGCTGGCGAAAGGGGCGGAGATCCCGTATTCCCTGGGCCCGAAGCGCCACGCGTGGGTGCACGTGGTTCGAGGAGAGATTGCGGTTAACGGGATCGAATTGCACACCGGCGATGCCGCGGCGGTGAGCGGCGAAGAGAAGTTGAAGCTGACCGGAGTGGGCGCGAAACCCAACGAAGTTTTGCTTTTTGATCTTGCTTGAGGGGTCTCGGAGAAAGTGAGTGGACCCCCTGGTCCGCTGCTCTCGAGGAATTGGCTGTTTGAAACCTACGAGCCGGTCGGGGTGGGGCCGGCTGCTTACCTGGGAGTCCGCCCCACGGGAGCGAGACTCTTAGTAGGCCTGGCCGCGATTCTCAACAGCAAGTACGTAAATCGCTCCGCCCCGCGCTCTGCGAAATCTGACGCGCCAATCGCCGACCCGCAGCCGGTGGGCGCCGCTAAATTTCCCCTCCAGCGCCTTGACGTCGCCATCGCCGGTTTCCGCGAAACGTGTCAGAGCCAGAAGAATCCGCATAGCGGTGTCGCGTTCGATTGCGCGCAACTCGGCGCGGGCGCTCGGTGCCCAGACAAAATGTAGCTTCAAAGACCAAACTCGCGGAGCACTTCCGCATGAGCGATGCCGTCGCCTCTTGCGATGGATGCCTCAGCCTCGGCGTCGCGTTCACGTTGAGCTTCGGCGTATGGCTCGTCGTCGGGCGGCGCGTTCAGAAGCGACAGGAGAACCGGATCGGCGCAGAGATAGTGCATATATCGCAGGGCCGCCGCAAGTTGCCCGGTTGGGAGTTGGTCAATCAACTGGTGAAGCTCCTGTTTCCGATTGTCGACACTGCCAGCCATAATTGGTTCGCCTCCTGAAGGCCTATATGTATATTTTACGGCACCCAAACCGCCTTTGCGAAAGACGCTTGCGGCTGAGGCCGCTCCCGAACCCACTCACCGGAAATCGTGAGAGGCCACCACCACCGTTTCTCGAAAGTGCAGTTCCTCGACATCGGCGGCACGCACGGAAACTACCCCGTCCAGGTTCTGCAGGATTCCTTTCACCACCACGTATGGCGAATGCGAGCACTCCTGCCGGCGCCGCTCGAACAAATCCGGCTGGACGATTGCATTCACGATGCCGGTTTCATCCTCCATGGTCAAGAACACAAACCCCTTGGCGGTTCCGGGACGCTGGCGCGTGATGACGCAGCCGGCCACCTTTACAATCGCACCGTTGCGCTTCTCTTTCACCACCGCTGCCCTCAGCACCCCCATCGCATTCATGCGTTCGCGGTGATACGCCATCGGATGCTTCCCAATGCTCAAACTGCTGTTCTCGAAGTCGGCATAGGTGCGCTGCATGGAAGTCATCCGTGCAAGCGGCGAAGGCTCGCCATCCACTGCCGCAGGCTCGAGCAACTCGCCCACTGGCTGCAACGCCAATTGCGCTTGCCAAAGCGCCCCGCGCCGGTGCTGGTCAGCGGCTTCTTCCGGTAGCGCGTTCAGTGCTCCCAATTCGGCCAGGGCCGCCACTTCGCTTTTTTCGAGCTCGGGAACCCGGCGCATCAGGTCGCGCAGCGATTGAAACATGCATCTGCGCCGCTCTTCGATCATCCGCTGCGCGGTGGATTCGCGGAGGCCGCGCACATAGTTGAGGCCAAGACGGAGTACAAGGTCACCGTTTGGCTGCACAGTGGTATAGGAGCCGGGGACAGGGCAGCTCTGTCCACGCGGCGGCTGGGGTATATCAGGCTTGTTAGCAGTCTCTTCCATGCCGCCTTGGGACAGAGTGCCCAGTCCCCTCCCGGTTGTGAGTTTGTCGTCGTGTTCGATTGTGCACTGGTAGCCAGAGGCGAGCACATCTACCGGCCGAAATCGAAGCCCGTGCCGCTGCGCGTCTTTCACAATTGTGGCCGGTGAGTAGAAGCCCATCGGCTGGTTGTTCAACAACGCGGCGGTGAAGGCAGCCAGATAGTGGCACTTCAAATAGGCGCTGGCATAGGCAAGTAAAGCGAAGCTGGCAGCATGAGATTCCGGAAACCCGTAAAGCGCAAATGAAGAGATGGCCTGGATAATCCGCTCGCGCGCTTCCCCGGTGATCCCGTTGCGCTCCATTCCTTCCCGCAACCTCACCTCTACTTCCCGCATCCGTTTCTCGCTGCGCTTGAAGCCCATCGCGCGTCGCAACTCCTCCGCTTCCCCACCCGAAAAGCCCGCCGCGATCATTGCAATCCGGATCAACTGCTCCTGAAACAGCGGCACTCCCAGCGTGCGGCGCAATACCGGCTCGAGTGACGGATGCAGACACACCGGTTCCTCGCGCCCCTGCCGCCGCCGCAAGTAGGGATGCAGCATTTGCCCCACAATCGGCCCCGGCCGGATAATCGCCACCTGCACGACAATGTCGTAAAACTTGTTGGGCATCATCCGCGGCAGGCACGACATTTGCGCGCGGCTCTCCACCTGAAACAGGCCAATCGTGTCCGCGCGCTGCAGCGCGTCATAGACGGCCGGATCGTCGCCGGGCAACTGGGCCAGATCCACATTCTCGCCATAGTGATCGCCCACCAGTTGCACCGTGTCCTTGAGCACCGCCATCATGCCCAAGCCGAGCAGATCCACTTTGACGATGCCCATATCGGAGCAATCGTCCTTGTCCCACTCAACCACCACGCGGCCCGGCATCGAAGCCGGCTCGAGCGGCACCACCTGGTCAAGCCGCCCCTGGCAGATCACCATTCCTCCCGAATGCTGCCCCAGGTGCCGCGGCAGCTCCAGAATCTCGCTGGTGAGCTGAAAAAACAGGTTTACGCGCGGATCCCGCCGCGGATCCAGCCCGGCATTCACAAAGCGCCGCTCGAGGGTGTCTTGCGGATCTCTCCACTCGAACCGGCCCATCATTCCGGCCAGCCGAGCCAGATCGCCATCGTCAAAACCGAGCACCTTGCCCACATCGCGCACCGCTGAGCGGCCGCGATACGTAATCACATTCGCGGTCATGGCCGCGCCCAACTGCCCGTAGCGCTGATACACGTATTGGATTGCAGTTTCGCGATCGTCCCCGCTAGGCAAATCCAGATCGATATCCGGCCACTCGCCGCGTTCTTCTGAAAGGAAGCGTTCAAACAGAAGATCCATCCCCACCGGATCCACCGCCGTGATCCCGAGCGAATAACAAACCGCGCTGTTTGCCGCCGAACCTCGCCCCTGGACCAGGATTCCCTGCTTGCGGCAAAACTCGACGATGTCCCAAACGATCAGGAAGTAGCCTTCGAGGTTCAGCTTCCCGATTACGGCCAGCTCGCGCTCCAATTGCCGCTGCACTCGTTTTGTCATCACCTGGTAACGTTTCCGCGCGCCTTCAAACGTTCGCTTGCCGAGGAAAGAAGACGCCGTGTCGCCTTCCGGCACTGGATATCGCGGGAACTCGTAGCCCAGATCCTTGAGCGTGAATGTGAGCCGCTCGGCCAGCGCGCCGGTTTCGTCCACTGCCCCAGGCACATCGGCAAACAACTCCCGCATCTGGCGCTCGCTCTTCAAGTGCCGCTCGGAATTGATATTCAGCCTGCGCCCCGCTTCGGCAATGGTGGTCTTTTCGCGAATGCAGGTCAGCGCGTCCGCCAGCGGCCGCCGCTCGCTCACGGCTTGTGTCACGCCGTTGGTGGCCACCACCGGCAGCCGGAATTGCCGGGCCATTTCCACCAGCACCTGGTTGCGCGCTTCCTGTTCGCGGCGGTAATGGCGTTCGAGCTCCACGTACACGTTTCGCTCGCCAAACAGAAGCAACAGCCGGCCTAGCTCTGCCCTCGCAGCTTCCATCGCGGCTGGCCCCGTTTCAGTCGAAAACACTTTTGCGAGCGTGCCCTCCTCGCCGCCTGTCAGGCAAATCAGTCCCGCGCTCCACTGCGCGAATTCCTCATCGCGCGCGAATGGATTCTCCGTTTTCCCGGGTTTGCCCTCGCGCAGATTGGTTTGCGTGATCAGCCTGCACAAATTCTGATAGCCGCGCTGGTTTTCCACTAGCAGCGTGAGCCGCGAGCCCTCGGAATTGCCAACCTCGGCTCCGATAAGTGCCCGCAACCCGGCTTTCTTGGCGGCCATGTGGAATCGCGGCGCGCCATAGACGCCGCCGCGATCCACCAACGCCATGGCCGGCAGATCCAGTTTCGCAGCCCGATCCACCAGGTCTTCCGGCAGGGAAGCGCCCTCGAGAAATGAGAAGGCAGACCGGGCGTGGAGCTCGACGTAGGGCACTGATATTCGCCTTTTGTTCGTCTCCATCCTACCACCGGATTTCGCGAAAAAGGCGCCCACAAAATAAAAACGGCCGCCCTCGTTTGGAGAGCGGCCAGAAGGAAACCTTTCTTATAACCTAAGAAAGGCTGTGTGGCAGATTTATGCGGCAGATTTAGCAGTAATGTTTTGAAGCCTTATCGACAACCTGCTTTTGTAACGTGCCGCAGTGTTTTTCTTGATGATGCCCCACTTGGCGGCGCGGTCCACCATCGAGAAGGTCTGGGGCACGAGCTTGGCGGCTCCTGCGGCATCCTTCTCATCCAGCAGGCGGCGCATCGCTCGAACCTGGTGGCGCAAGCGGCTCTTTCGGGCACGATTAATAATCGTCTTGCGCGCGGTTACCCGGACGCGCTTCAGTGACGATACAGTATTTGCCATGAACTTCTTAGACCTGAATCCTTATAGATTGATCGAGGTAGCTCCGGGCTCTCGTACCAGCACATGCGCGCTGTTACACACCAATACCGCACGAGGCCCTAACCTCTAAACGACAGGATACCAAAACCGCCCGCTCCCCGCAAATCGAAAGGTTTTGGCCCCGGCTGGTTTTCGTCTGCGTGCAAAAATGAGAGTTCATGCTGGAAATTGTACGGAGCGGAGCTTCTGCGCCGAAAGCCCGCGTAGCGATTCTGGATTTTGACGGCACATTGTCGCTGATTCGATCCGGCTGGATGGAAGTGATGATCCCGCTGTGCATCGAAGTTCTGGCGAAAACCAACTCGGGGGAAAGCGAAGACGAGCTTCGCGCAGTGGCCGAGGATTTTGTCTGGCGCCTCACCGGGAAGGAAACGATTTACCAGATGATGGCGCTGGCGGAGGGGGTCGCCGCGCGTGGAGGCGAACCGCTCGAGCCCATGGCCTACAAGCGGCTTTACCTCGAGCGGCTCTCGAAACGCATCGGCGGGCGGCTACAGGCGCTCGAGAGCGGCGCGGCGGCTCCGGAGCAATACCTTGTGCCAGGCTCGAGGGCCTTGCTCGAGGCCTTGCTAGCGCGCGGATTAACGCTGTTTCTGGCAAGCGGCACCGACGACGCCGATGTGAAGCGGGAGGCGGCGCTGCTTGACATTGCGAAGTACTTCGACGGGCGCGTCTACGGAGCGCAGGACGATCTGACGAGCTTCTCAAAGGCCCTGCTGGTGAGGAAACTGGCCGGCGAGGCTGGGCATTCCGGGGACGAACTGCTGGTGTTCGGTGACGGCTACGTCGAAATTGAGGAAGTGAAGAAAGTTGGCGGCACAGCGGTTGGCGTCGCCAGCGCCGAACCCGAATGCCGCGAGATCGATGAGTGGAAACGCCAGCGGCTGATTCGGGTAGGCGCGGACTTCATCGTCCCGAATTTCGAAAACCAGGAGGAGATCCTCTCGGTAGTGCTTGCCGCGTCGCCAGTGACAGGGTAGGCCGGCCGGTTTTTCACGCCGCGGGGGGAATCTCGATTTCCTTGGCCAAACTGGTGGGAAAAGGCACGGGTTCGCCGTATTCACGGAGCGTCTGCAGATGACCTTGGACTGCCTCCCGAATGTTCGACTCTGTTTCTTCAAGCGTCCGTCCGGTAGTTATGCAACCGGGCAAATCGGGAACGTAGGCTGCCCAGTTACCCTCCCCTTGTTCAAAAATTACAGCGTATTTCTGGCTCATCGTTTCTTCTCCAAACCAGCGGCCTTCATGATCGATTTCAGCGTGCCCGCCGGTACGTCGTCGCCAGGATGTCCGGGAATCGTGACGACATTCGGCTTCGAATCGTGTTTGTAATGCCGGTGGCTCCCGGTGGTCCGAACGTGCCGCCAACCATCCGCCTCAACTAACCGCACCAAGTCCCGAACCTTCAATTCCCTTTCATTGTAGAGCGAGACGTACCGTGCCGACCCCTGGCAGCGATAAACTACTCGTGCAACAGGTTCGTGACGGCCCAGCGGCGCTAGCCGGTGGGTCTGGCTCTGCGCATGCCATCAAAATATCGGGAATTCGACCGCTCGCGTCTCAAGCTGCTTCCACTGTCTGAACGGCGGCACGATCTCGAGCACGGCCAATGGCTGGGCCTCGATGACGAGCCGCCTCCTTTTTCACATCCTGACTTGAATGAGTTCGCTGCGCGCCTTGTCGCTGCCAAGCGTAATGGATCTGCCCGCATTCTGATGATGGGCGCGCATCTGCTGCGCGCCGGGGTCAGCCGGCACCTGATCGACCTCGTGGAGCGAGGCTTCATCGATCACATCGCGACAAACGGCGCAGGGGCAATTCACGACTACGAACTGGCGCGGATCGGCGCGACCACAGAAAGCGTGGCTCGCTACGTGGCGACGGGCCAATTTGGCTTGTGGCGCGAAACCGGAGAGATCAACGAAATCGTGCGGCGGGGAGCGGAAGAGGGCTTGGGTTTCGGCGAGGCCGTGGGCCAGGCGATTGACAATAGCGATTTTCCGTATCGCGAGCTCAGCGTTTTCGCAGCGGCCTGGAGAAAATCGGTTCCGGTAACGATTCACGTCGGAATTGGCTACGATATCGTTCACGAACATCCCAACCTCGATCCAGCCTCGCTCGGCGTAGCCAGCTACCGCGATTTTCTGATTCTGGCGGCTAATGTCGAGCGGCTCGAGGGCGGCGTCCTGATGAACTTTGGCTCGGCCATCATGGGGCCAGAGGTTTACTTGAAGGCTCTTTCGATGGCTCGCAATGTGGCTGCGCAAGAGGGACGCTCGATCCGCGACTTCACGACCGCCGTCTTCGACCTTGTGCCGATTCTCGGAGACTTCCGCCGCGAGCTGCCTCGTTCCGACCCCGGATATTATTTCCGGCCTCACAAAACGATCCTCGTCCGAACGGTAGCCGAGGGTGGAGAGAGCTTTTATTTCCAGGGGCAGCATCGCGCCACGTTGCCTGCTTTGCGTCGCGCATTATTGGAGCGCGTAGCGCTGGAGAAAAACCCATGAACGCCCGCGAGTTGCTCGCGAAGATGTCCGAAATGCGGGTTCTGGTGGTAGGCGATGTGTGTCTCGACCGCTGGTGCCGCTACAATCCGGGCTTGTCGATTGCATCGCGGGAGACCGGCATCCCTCGTATCGCGGTGATTGAGACCGAGACGACTCCCGGCGCGGCCGGCACGGTTGCCCGGAACCTGAAAGCGCTGGGCGTGAAAGAAGTTGCGGTGATGGGCGCGATCGGTAACGACGGATTCGGGTTCGAGCTGAAGGCGGCGCTCACGCGAGAATCCATCGGGACGGACTACCTGGTGGTCAGCCCGCGCCTCAATACCTTCACCTACACGAAGCTGTTAAATGCTGAAACCGGCAAGGAAGATCTGCCGCGGGTGGATTTCATCAATACTCTGGATCTTCCGGAGGACGCCGAAGGGCGGATTTGCGAAATGCTCGCGGCCCTGCGGGTCTTCGATCTGATCTGCGTCTCAGACCAGGCGGAAACCGAAAGGGGCGGCGTGGTTACGGAGGCCGTAAGGGACAAGTTGGCGGAGATCGCGGCCGGAGAGCGGGTGGTGTGGGTGGACTCGCGCGGCCGGATCGAACGTTTTCGAAACGCGGTGCTGAAAGTCAATAACGATGAGGCCGCCGAGGCGCGGGAACGCTCGGGCGCGGCGACGCTGCACGATCTGCGCAAACAGTCGGATGCGCCGTCGCTGTTCGTGACGCACGGCGGCAACGGCATTCAGATTTTCGACGAACGCGGCGAGACCTGGATCATGACCAGGCGGATCGACAATCCGGTGGATATTTGCGGCGCAGGCGATAGTTTCACAGCCGGCGCCGCATGCGCTCTGGCGGCGGGAGCGACCACGGAGGAGGCTGCGCGGCTGGGCCACCTTACGGCGTCAGTGAGCATCATGAAACCGGGAACGGGGTTTGCGCTGCCCGAGGAACTCTTGGAAGCGGAGCGGTGGGCCAGCGCATGAACACCTCTTCGAGCACGCCGGTGAAGACGCTGGCAATCGACATAGGCGGAACGAAATTCTCTCTCGCCGGGTTTGAGGGCGACCGCCTGGTGCTTCGTGACAGCGAGCCGACGGATCGCGCGGGCGGCCCAGCCTGGATGGTCGGGCGCTTCGCGGCCATCATTGCCCGATGGCGCGAAGAAGGATTCCGGCCCGACCGCTGCGGCATCGGCTTCGGCGGGCCGGTAGACTTCCCATCGCAAACGGTCACGTTCTCGACGCATGTGGGCGGCTGGAACGCATTTCCGCTGATCCAACGAATCAGTGAGATGACCGGCGGCGTGCCAACCCTGATGGATAACGACGCGAACACGGCCGCTTTAGGCGAATCGCATTACGGCGCGGGACGCGGCCACGATCCTTTGCTCTATATGACGATCTCGACCGGCATCGGTGGCGGCATCGTTGGCGGCGGCCAGGTCTGGCGTGGCGCGGATTCCTACGGCGGAGAAATTGGACATTTGAACGTGGAACCCGATGGCCCCGAGTGCCTCTGCGGCTCGAATGGGTGTCTCGAGCGAATGTGCAGCGGGCTCTGGCTCGAGCGCGATTACGGAAAACCAGCCAGCGAGTTGTTCCACGATCCTGACTTCGTGAGCAGCTACGTCGTGAGGCTGGCGCGAGGCATCAAAGCGGCCATCATGCTGCTCAACCCGGCGCGTATCGTGATCGGAGGAGGGATCGGTAAAGCGGGCGACCGGTTATTTGTTCCACTGCGCGAGGAGCTGCGGCGCCAAATCCCGCCCTGGTCGCATGCTCGGGTGGATGTCCAGCCGGCGGCGTTATTAGACGACAGCGTGCTTTACGGCGCATTGGTTCTGGCACAGCAAGCCGGCGGGACGCGTCATTGCTGACATGCCGGGTTGGCATGCCGGTTTCGCGGCAAAGCGACCCACGATCGCCAGCGCTGCCACGCCGAAACCAGCAAGGAAGAAGGCTGAGGGTTCCGGAACCGGAGCCGGATCCCCGGACACCTGGAAGTCAGGGTTGCCACCCTCGAGGTCGAAGGGAAATGCAGAACCCGCGCCGCCGTAGTAGCTGCCACCGCCGCTAAAATTGAGGCCTATCGTTATAGACGTATCCTCATAAATGTAATAGGTGGTGCCGGGCTGAAGGGTGAACCCCGCGGCGAAGTCGTATACGTTGCCGCTGACGCCAGTTGAAGCCGCCAGGTAGCTGGCCGAACTCAAGGCCCCTGGGTCGCCGGTGTACGCGGAGCTTAAGATGTAAGCCGTGCCGGCCGCGACCGGAGTCGTACCGTTGGTCGCGAAGAAGTTAAACGTAATTTCGTCCCAGGGCCCCCCGCTGGGAGTCGTAAAGGCCAGCCCAAACCAGCCCGAGTCGGAACTGGTGCCGGCTGTGTATTGTGCAAGCGTGGTTGCCCGCGCCGGCAACGCCGCCGCCAGAGCCGCAAACGCCAGCGCCAATACCCACTTCTCGCAGCCGAGCCTTCTGATCATTTTGGCGGGCCTCCAAAGGCTCGATTCTACACCTGAACAGCCGGCGAAGAGCAAACCCGTCCTCGAATGTGGCGCGGCCACTCGTGGCTGCAGCGCCGAGATTCGTCTCGGCGCTCCGCCGGTGCTGAGAATTTGCCCAACTCCTGTGGAAATCAGCCGCGCGCGAGTTCTTAGAAGAGAGAACATATAAAGAGAGCTTATGAGTTTTAGCGAATCTTACAGACGACAGACGATCGACGCGCTTTCCTCCATCGATCTCGCAAAGGTAGACAAAGCCATTGAGTGGTTTCGCGAAGCGCGGGATTCCGGCCGCCACATCTTCGTGTGCGGCAACGGCGGCAGCGCTTCCACCGCATCGCATTTTGTTTGCGACGTCGTCAAGGGGGCGAGCTATGAGCGCTCGTCGCGCTTTCGCATTCTGGCGTTAACCGACTCGATGGCCACGCTTACCGCCTACTCGAACGATGTCGGCTACAAGTGCGTATTCGTCGAACAGCTCCGGAACTTCGCGGGTCCCGGCGATCTGGTGATGGCCATCAGCGGCTCGGGCAATTCGCCGAATGTCGTCGAAGCTATCGAGTATGCCAACCGAATCGGCTGCAAGACGATCGGGCTTACGGGCCGTTCCGGCGGCAAGCTCGGCGAAGCCGCGCAACTGCAGATTCACGTTCCTTTCGAGCACATGGGGCGAATTGAAGACGCGCACATGGTGATCTGCCACATGATTGCGTATTACTTCATGGAGACCGAGAATCATCTGGCAGCAGGGCGAATTCAACCCGGCGCTTCGGCGGGCTGAGCCGCAGGCGGCGAACCCGCGAGACCCAGTTGGCCGGCGGCGGTCTTCATGGCTTCGATGCAAAACGTAATGTGCTCGTCAAGCGGAACGCCCAGCTCCGCGGCGCCGTTCACGATGTCGTCGCGGTTGACGTTCCGCGCAAAAGCCTTGTCCTTCAGCTTGCGCCGCACGCTTCCCAGGTCGACCTCGAAGATGCTGCGTCCCGGCTTGACGTAAGAACAGGCAGTAAGAAAACCCGACAGCTCGTCGCAGGCATACAGCGTCTTTTCGAGCAGGCTCTCGCGCGGAACGCCGCTGTAGTTGGCGTGGGAAAGAATGGCGCGGCGGATTTCCTGGCTGACGCCCCGCTCGGCGAGAATTGCCTCGCCCTTCATGGGATGCTCGGGAGCCTGCGGATGAATCTCCCAATCGAAATCGTGCAATAGGGCGGTTGCCGCCCAAGTGGTTTCGTCCTCGCCAAACTTGCGGGCGTAAGCGGCGACGCAGCATTCCACCGCCAGCATGTGCCGGCGCAGACTTTCCGACTGGACAAATTCGCAAACAATCGACCAGGCCTTATCACGGTCCATGAGACGCGCTAGACCTCCTCGATGCGCACGCTGATCAACTGATCGCCCTGCTTGACCGCGTTCACCACATCCTGTCCGCTTCGAACGTGGCCAAAAACCGTATGCTTGCCGTCGAGCCAGTCGGTGACGACATGCGTAATGAAGAATTGGCTCCCGTTTGTGTTCGGGCCGGCGTTTGCCATACTCAGTGAACCCGCCTTGTGCTTGCGGTAGCCGCCCTTTAGCTCATCTTCGAATTTATAGCCCGGGCCGCCTCGCCCGCTGGCTGTTGGATCTCCGCCCTGAACCATGAAGTTGGGGATCACGCGATGAAAGGTTGTGTTGTCATAGAACCCCTCGCGCGCTAGGAAGACGAAGTTGTTGACTGTTTTCGGAGCGTCTTTGGGGAAAAGATCAACCACCACCGTTCCGCGTGATGTCTCGAAGGTCGCCGTAAACGATTTCGTTGCGTCAATCGACATGGGTGGGGCAGATGCGTACTGTTTGGACATAAGCTCAGTTTACTGAAGTACCATATCCTGGTTGCGGGAGATCGGAAGGCGAGACGCCCTCAGCAGGTTGGAGCGAAAGCCCATAGCCCATGGCTCACGCAATGAGCTATTTTCCGGCGCCGCTGCCGGGGCTTTGCCATCGGACGTGGGGCAACTTAACGAGAGGAGTGACCCTGATTCCAGACGCTTCTGAATTGTCCGGTGCGCCGCGGCCGGACCGGCGCGGTGTTACCGTATGGTTCACCGGCTTGCCCTGCGCCGGGAAGACCACCGCAAGCGCGGCAGTGGCATCACAACTTGAAGCCTGTGGTGTGCCGGTTGAGCTGCTGGATGCCGATGCGCTGCGACTCACTATCTCCCGCGGTCTCGGATTCTCAAAAGAGGATCGGGATGAAAACATTCGCCGCATCGGTTTCGTCTGCGGGTTGCTGGCGCGCCATGGCGTGGTGGTGCTGGTCTCGGCGATTGCGCCTTACAGGGAAGTTCGCGCCGAGATCCGGGCGCAGCTGGGCCGTTTCGTCGAGGTCTACGTGAATGCGCCTCTTGCGGTGTGCGAAGGGCGCGACGTGAGGGGCTTATACCGGCGCGCGCGGATTGGCGAAATGCGCGGGCTGACCGGAGTGGACGCGCCCTATGAGCCCCCCGAATCGCCGGATGTGGAATGCCGCACCGACCTTGAGACGATCGAGCAGAGCGCCGCGAAGGTGGTTGCCTTTCTGCGCAAGAACTATGCTGAGTTGTTCCTCAGGTGAGCGGGTTGCTCGCTGCCGCAACCGTGGCGCGGGCACTCGTGCCTGCCGCGCCGAGGGTATGTACCGGGCGCATCCTATACAGATTGTACCGGGCGCATCGTGAACACTTTTGGGGCATTATGTTTCAAACACTATGCCCTGGAAAGAACACGGTGTTATGGAAGAACGATTGCGATTC
>Ga0181525_10000275_pt1 | contig 46020 bp, 46 predicted proteins | sample PEATcosm2014_Bin_48_FD_121100 | JGI IMG/M metagenome (GOLD analysis project Ga0181525, IMG submission 121100) | Peatland microbial communities from MTU Mesocosm Facility, Houghton, MI, USA - PEATcosm2014_Bin06_10_metaG | ecosystem: Environmental > Terrestrial > Soil > Wetlands > Peat | place... | reverse complement strand
GAGTTGTCGACGACTTCGTAGACCATGTGATGCAGGCCCGAGCCGTCATCGGTGTCGCCGATATACATGCCCGGCCGCTTGCGCACGGCGTCGAGCCCCTTGAGCACCTTGATCGATTCCGCGTCGTAATCGGAGGGTGCCATGGGGGGTGTCTTGCGGGCGGCTTCGGCCATGCGAAAAGCTCTCGAATCGCTTGCGAAAATCGACGATGAATCGCTTCGACTCTTGTACACCAAAACTGTGTCGCGTACAGGGCAAAGTGATCGTCATTAACATATTGTCAAAACGGCATTTTTCAAGGATTCCGCAGGGCAGCAAAAGGGCCGGATTCGGCCCCCTAAAAACGCCTTTGCGCAAGCGCGAATCGACGGTTTTTACGCGAGCGGTTCTTAGTCTTATTCGCGCTGCAACTGCCCGGACCGGACTTCGATCATGGCGGCGCCGTTTTTGATTTCGGCAAACAAGGCCGGATCGGCGCCGGTCATCCACACTTGCGCGCCGAGCTGCGCGAGTTCGTTGTGCAATGCCGCACGGCGCGACGGGTCGAGGTGGGCGACGACTTCGTCGAGCAACAATACCGGCGTGCAAGCGGTCATTTCCGTGACCAGGCGCGCCTGCGCCAGCACCAGGCCGATGAGCAGCGCCTTCTGTTCGCCGGTCGAAGCGTCGGACGCGGCAATGCCCTTTTGCGCGTAAACGACCGCAAGATCGGTCAGATGCGGACCGTCAAGCGTGCGCCCCGCCGCCGCGTCGCGCGCGCGGTTGTCGCGCAGCACGGCGCGATAGCGCTCCTCGACTTCGAGCGCGGCATGGTCGGGGAGGAGCTTTTCCATCCAGCCTTCAAGCGCGATCTCCGCCGGCGGGAAGCTCGCATCCTTGCGGCCGGCGAACACGGCGCCGAGCCGCCGCACCGCCTCCGCCCGCACGGCCGCCACCGCGACCGCGAGCTCCGCGGTCTCATGCTCGATGGCGTCGAGCCAGTGCGCATCCGGCTGCGGCTCGACCAACAGCCGGTTGCGCGAGCGCAGCGCCCGGTCGAGCGCGTTGACCCGGCTGGCATGCTCGGCATCGACCGCGATCGCGAGGCGATCGAGAAAGCGGCGGCGCTCCGACGGCGCGCCGACGAAGAGGGTATCCATCGCCGGCACCAGCCAGACCACGCGCAGGTGATCGGCGAAGGCAGCCGCCGAACTGACCGGCTCGCGATCGATCCGGCATTTGCGTTGCGCCGTTTCACCCGCGTCGGGCGCTTCTTCGACGCCGGTCCCGAGCGTGGCAAGTCCGAGCGCGCCTTCGACCTCCGCGGACACCGCCCACGAACCGTCGCCTTCGTGGAAGGCCACTTCCTCGAACGTGGCCCGGCGCAAGCCGCGGCCGGGTGCAAGCAACGAGATGGCTTCGATCAGATTGGTCTTGCCGGCGCCGTTCGGCCCGACCAGCACAATCGGCCGCGCATCGGCTGCCAGCGTCGCGGTCCGGTAATTGCGAAAATTGCTAAGCGTCAGGCGGCGGATGATCGCGGGCATCGGGTTTTCGGGATCGGCATCGGCTGTCGGGAATCAGCGCCCGATTCCCGATTTCCTGATACTCGATCGACGTCAGACCCGCATCGGCATCAGCACGTAGAGGGCGCCCTTCGGCTCCTTATCCTGAATGAGCGTCGGCGAGCCTGGATCGGCGAGCTTGAGCACCGCGGCTTCACTTTCGATCTGGGCGGCGATATCGAGCAGGTAGCGCGAATTGAACCCGACGTCGATCGGATCGGCTTCGTATTCGACTTCGAGCTCCTCAGTGGCGCTGCCGGAATCGGGGTTGGTGACCGACAATAAAAGCTTGCCGCCGGTGAGCGACAATTTGACGGCGCGACCGCGCTCGCTCGACACCGTTGAGACGCGGTCAACGGCGGCTTCAAACTCCTTCTTGTCGACGACGAGTTCCTTGTCGTTGCCGAGCGGGATGACCCGGGCATAGTCGGGAAAGGTGCCGTCGATCAGCTTGGAGGTCAGGATCACCACGCCAACGGTGAAGCGGATTTTACCGGGCGACAGCTCGACGGTGATTTCGGCCTCGCCGTCCTCGATCAGCCGCTGCACCTCGCCGACGGTCTTGCGCGGCACAATCACGCCGGGCATGCCGGCGGCGCCTTTCGGCAAGTCGAGTTCCATCTGCGCCAGCCGGTGACCGTCAGTCGCGACCGCGCGCAAGGTCTGCGCCTTGTCGGCGCCGGCGAGGTGAAGGTAAATGCCGTTGAGGTAATAGCGCGTTTCCTCGGTCGAGATGGCGAACTGCGTCTTGTCGATCAGCCGCTTGAGATCGGCGGCCTTGAGCACGAATTTGTGCGTCATGTCGCCGGGCGCGAGATCGGGAAAGTCGCTCTCCGGCAGGGTTTGCAGGGAAAAGCGCGAGCGGCCGGCGCGGATCGAAAGCGCGGCGCGGTCACCGGATGATTCAAGTACGATCTGTGCGCCCTCGGGCAGTTTGCGCACGATGTCGTAGAACATGTGCGCGGGAACCGTAGTCGATCCGCCGGGGCCGGCCTCGGCCGCGATCGTGTCGCTCACTTCGAGATCGAGGTCGGTGGCTTTGAGGCTGAGCTTCGCGCGGTCGGCGCGAATGAGCACGTTGGCGAGAATGGGGATCGTGTTGCGCCGCTCGACCGCACGATGCACGTGGCCGAGCGATTTTAGCAATTCTGAGCGCTCTACGGTGACCTTCATCGCCCAATCCGTTCACAACGAGGGGTAACGAAAGTGGCGCGGCGCGGCCCGTTCGGCAAGGGTAGGGCGCCGCCGAGAAGGCTTTTCCCCTGCGTTTTCACACAGGCATAACGCGCGCCGGCGCGGCGGGCGTCAGTCCTGAAGCTGGCGCTTGAGCGCCTCGATCTCCTCGGCCAAGGCGCTGTCGTTGCCGGCAAGCGCCTCGATCTTGCGCACGGCGTGCAGGACGGTGGTGTGGTCGCGGCCGCCAAATCGCCGGCCGATCTCCGGCAGCGAACGTAAGGTCAAGATCTTTGCCAGATACATCGCAACTTGGCGCGGGCGCACCACGTTCGCGGTCCGGCGCGAGGACAACAGGTCGGCGCGGCTCACATTGTACTGGCGCGCGACCACCCGCTGGATGTCCTCGATCCGGACCCGTTTCGGTTCAGCCGGCCGGATCAGGTCGCGCATTTCGCGCTCGGCCATTTCCAGCGTCACCGGCTGGCCGGTAAGCTTGCTGTGGGCGAGGAGGCGATTGACGGCGCCTTCGAGATCGCGGCCGTTGTGGGTGACCGATTTGGCGATGAACCCCAGCACCGGAGCCGGCACGTCAAAGCCTGGGTGATGGATGCAAGCGGCGGCGATCCGGGCCTTGAGGATTTCGAGCCGCAATTCTTCGCCGAGCGAGCCGATCTCCACCACCAGGCCGCCGGCGAGCCGCGAGCGTACGCGGTCGTCGAGGCTTTCGAGGTCGGCCGGCGGCCGGTCGCTGGCGATCACGACCTGACGGCCGGCGTCGATGAGCGTGTTCAGCGTGTGGCAGAATTCGGCCTGGGTCGAGCGGCCCTGGAGGAATTGCAGATCGTCGATGACGAGCACGTCGATGGCGCGCACCGCTTCCTTGAAGGCCAAGGTCGTCTGCGTGCGCAACGCCGAGACGAAGCCGTACATGAACCGCTCGGCGGTCAGATAGAGCACCTTGCGGTCGCTGCCGTTGCCAGCCCAGGTGATGGCCTGCAACAGGTGCGTCTTGCCGAGCCCGACGCCGGCGTGGATGTAGAGCGGATTGAACATAAGCGGATCGCCGCGCCGGCTGGTCGCCACTTGCCGCGCCGCGGCATGCGCAAGCGTATTTGAGCGCCCGATGATAAAGGTGTCGAATGCAAGCCGCGGGTCAAGCGGCGAGCCGCCTAGCGCCTCATGCACCGACATGAACGGCACGCCCCCGCGCGGGTCGCCGCCGTCTGGCGCGAAGTCACGGCCGTCGCGCGACAGCGGCGGCGCCTCCAGCTTCGGCTTGGGCGCAAGCGGCCGGATTGCGGCCGAACGGACGCTTAGTTCCAGCCGGGTGACGTCGGCGTCTTCCGCCTGCCAATGTCCCAGCACTCGCTCGCTGTAATGCGATTGGATCCAGTTGCGCAGAAAACGCGTCGGCACCGACAATCTGACGGCTCCGGCGTCGACGGTTTCCACCTCCATGCGGGCGAACCAACTCGAAAACACGTCTTCACCGAGTTCAGCGCGCAGTCGATTCTTGACCCGCTGCCAGCGCTCCTGATCCGAGCTCGTCATGTCGGTTTGCTTCTTTGCTGGAGAGAGAGTTAAAGCGAGCAACTCCGGCGAGACACACTCACCATGGCTCACTTCGGGAAAACGCAACGCGCGCATCGATAGATAATTTTGGCGCATGGGGAGAACGAACCGGGCGCCGGCGGAGAAAAAGCCTTCAGCCGCTCGACCTGATCGGCGGCGATAAAGCGACGCTTGCGGGCCGCGCCGGCGAAAATCTGGGCGAAGAGACGCTGGCTACTCCAACCGGTCGGCGGTTTATCGTTTTCATGCCCCACCTCCATCGCTCGCATTCGATGGTGCCTGCCGATGTCCCGCGTCGGCGCGAGACCGTCATGCCGGTCACCTGGATCGTTTCTCTTCGCCGGCCTGCTGAACCGCTTGCGGCCGGTCTTTCCCCTCACCACGCCGGCTTTGACCAAGCCGACAACACGTTCACCAGACACAATCCTCCCGCACCCATCGATGATGAGTTTGGTCAGGTCCGATTTTTGAAAACCCCTCGGAGACCGAAGAATTGAAACGCTAGCACGCAGTTTCCGGCCCGCAACCGCAAAAAAACCTCGCCAACATTGGCGTTTCGCAACATGCCGCGCGTGTGCGCGGGGCGATCCCGCGCGCAAGACTTTGACTCAACGAGCCGATTCACAATTCTGTGACAATTGTAAAGCGCGTAAAATCGGCGGAAATGCACACCGGAGCAAATAAAATCGCACACGCCGGATTCGCGTCAGAGTCAAAGTCCATCGGCTCGTATGCGCGATAACCCTTTCATGGCGCATCAATTCTTTTGAGCAAGATTGAAGGGGTGCCCTGCGATGCTTCACGCGCAGCAAATAAAAAATTCACATACGTGACATGCGAAGTGCGACGGAATACGTCAGTTCGCAATTTTGCAGTTTGACGTGACAATTCTGCAACAGATTGATGGCAATCCACCGCGGCGTCGAAACGCGCTTCGATCCCGCAGGATGCAACATGAAAGTAATCGTGCACGCCACCACGCGCGGATTTTATTTCCGCGCCAGTCCGAACCAGGCGAAGCGATTTATGATTTGCCGAGTGCGGCGATCCGATGCGCGAGCCGCGAAACTTTGCGGCGTGCCGCGTTGCGGTGCACGATATTTTTTTGCGCCGCGCGAATGATCACGGGTTCGGCCTCGGCCATGGCGGCCAGTGCGCGCGAACGATCGCCGGCGGCAATCGCCTCCTCGACCTTGCGTACCGCGCTGCGAAGCCGCGAGCGCCGCGCACGGTTGGTCACGGTGCGGCGTTCGCCTTGTCGTGCGGCCTTCTTGGCTGATTTTGTGTTGGCCATGAAACGCGTTTAGTCGCTGTGGAGCGGGGCTTATAGGGGCGCCGCGTGGCCGCGTCAACGCCGCCGCGAGGCGCGGCAGAGCCGCTCAGGCGTGCGCCTGGGCGCGCACCGCGTCGTAGCCGGCTACCACCGCAGCCCGTTCGGCCGGCGAGATGACCGACAGCGGTGGCTCGACGCGCGCCCAATGCGGGTCGGCGTGGATATGCGCGAGTACAGTCTTGACGCCGGGCACCAACGGCTTGCCGTCGAACAGGCCACGGATCGCAACCGCTTGCCGGAGCGCGGCGGCGTCGCCTGAGCGATAGAAGCGGGCGCACAAATCGGCATTGAGATTGGCGGTCGCCGAAATGCAGCCGGCGAACGGACCCGAACGCGCTTGTGGCAGCGCCGCTTCGGTCGACGGAAAGACCAGGAAGTCCGCGTGCAGGCTTGCCGCCTCGCGCGCAAAGTCCATGTCGCCCGACGAATCCTTCAGTCCGGCAACGCGCGCGCCGAAGCGATCGAGCAGGCGGCGGATCAGCGCCACCCGCCACGGCAGGGCCGACTGCGCCGGGACGTGATAGAGGTAGACCGGGATCGGTCGCGCCGCGGTCGCGTTCACGACGGTTCGACGACGGCGAAGAGTCCGTCGTCGGACACTCCCTTATAATAGAACGGCGGCAGCAGCGCGCCGCCAAAGCCAAGCTCGGCCGCGTGGGCCGTGAGCGCCGCTGCGCCGGTTCCGACCAGCATCCGTTCGACCGGCAAGCCGCTTTCGGCAAAGGCCCGCAGGATGCGCATGCGCTGCGCCAGCGAGAAGGAGGTGCCTTCCCCGGTGGTGCCCAGCACGTTAAGCCCGTCGCAGCCGTGGTCGAGAAGGAAGCGCGCCAGCGCGACCGAGCGCGCGCCATCGGGCTCGCCGTTTTCGTCGATGGCGGTGGTAATCGCGGCGATCACGCCGCGCAAGGTCGGTTCGCTCACGGGTTAACCTAAGCCGTATTGCAATTGCACCGCGTATGTATCACGCTCATAGCGTGTAGTCCGGTCTCGTTGCGGGGAGGGATTAAGGGGTAGCGTTGGGGGCGGGGAGGGGTAGGGCGGCCCGCCGTCAGTGGAACGAGTTGGGTGAGTGCTCGCTAGGCGACGAGGGGCAATGATGGCAAGCGGTAGCGACAAGTACAGCAAGCGGGCGCTAGAGTTCGTTGAGCGTCTTCAAAAACTGCGCTCCTACGAAGAAATCTCCGCGCTTATCGTGAAAGAAATGGAGTGGTTCGGTTTTGGCTTCGTATCAAGCTTTTCCGTTCCGGGCCCTGGTGAATCTTTGGAAGACTGCCTTTGGATGAATACTCGACCGCAGCAATACATTCAATACTACGCGGAAAAGAAGCAAATCCTTTCAGACCCTCTGGTCACGGAGTTTCGCCAAAACATCCATCCTTTTTCTTGGAACGACATTCGAAAGCGCCGCCTCAGCAAACTTGAAAGGACAATCATTGATGAAGGAAGCGATTGGGGCGCCCGCGATGGATTTATGATCCCTATTGTAACACGCTCTGGCTCAGTTTCGGGCTTCACACCTTGCGGCTTCGAGCCGGATTTATCGCCGCGAGCGCGTGCGGCACTAGAAGTGATCGCCATTTACTCCCACCACGCACTGATGCGTGCCAAGGAGCAGGCAAAGCGAGACGAATTAAAGCATGAGCCACTTTCGCCGCGCGAACGGGAAATTTTGCAGTGGGTCGCGTCCGGCAAGACCGATGAGGAGATCGGCGAAATTCTTACGATCGCTACTACTACCGTCACCAAACACGTCGAAAATGCCAAACGAAAGCTGAACGTGTTTCGCCGTACCTATGCCGCTATTCAAGCGATCCGCTCCGGAGAAATTCCGCTCTGGTAGTGCGGTATTACGGCGCAAACGCCACAAGCAGACGGTTACCCTTCTAGATTCGCCGCATAGACGAAATCAAAACCGTCACGACGCTGAAACGTACGTCGAGTACGCGGACATTTTCTATCCGCAGACCAAGCTGCACCATGTCTACTATTGCAATGTGGCCGTCCCAGTAGGACAGCCCAGTGTAGGGGTCGCTCTTTCCTTCCCGTTGTACCGGAAGGAATGCAATTATAGCGATTACAATTGCGGCCCACGCCGCGCGCCGCAACACGGCGCGGCGCCCTTAGCCGGTATCCTCCCAGCTAGTCACGGCACAAACCTCCCGCCGTGCCGTTTGCGCCAAATACCCTGGTAGCGATACCCTCACTGTCAATACTAAATTCTTAGGATGGTCGTCTCTAAGAGGTGGTGAAACCCTACTTCCCGACACAAAGGGAAGCTAAGATGCCTTTCGTCCTACAGGGGTCACAGCGACGTCAGTACGGCTACTACTTTGAGCTGATGTTCGCTCTGCGGCACCGGGTTTTCATCAAACAAATGAATTGGAACCTCCCGGCCTCCCAAAAGGAAAGGGAGATCGACGAATATGACGTCGATGACGCAATTTATCTGGTCGAACTGACGCCGGACAATCACTTGCAGGGTACTGTCAGGTTGACACCAACAACGACCTGCTCAGTCGTAGCCGACATCTACCCGCATCTCGTTGAGAACGGGATATCGGCGCGCTCTCCGTTGGTTTATGAAGCGACTCGCTACATCTTTCTTCCGTTGAGCAAGACTGCCCGAGAGAACCGTGCTGCTAAGGCTCGTTTGCTAGGCGGAATGCTCAAATGGTGCCTCAAAAACAAGCTAACGCACGTGCAGGGCATGGTCGATATGGCCGATTTCCCTCACTGGGTTGAGCTCGTTCCGCAAACCATTCCGCTCGGCCTTCCGCATCCTTACGGAGGGGGTCCAAGGGTTCAGGGCGGAGGTAACTGCATCGCCTTTCGATGGCCTGCGACACAGGAGGTGATCAATGGGATTTATGATTACGGCGCGATTGACGAGGAGGCCAATCGACTGATTGCCGCGGAAGACCAAATGCCGCTCGAACTTCTCCACTAATCGCCCCTTTAGAGCGAATGTCTCCAATGACTCAACTCACTCGGTCGATCACCAAGGACGAGGTCGCTATTTATCATCGCGCCGGCGTCGTACTTTTACGCGACATCCTGCCGCAAAAGGCCATAAACGCGTTACGGAGGAGTATCGACGAAGCTATAAGGTCCATTTCTGAGAGCCCCAGCGGGTACGATTTGAGTTCGCTTACGCGCGCAGTAGAGGCTGGCGATTGGACCGTCACCGGAGATCAGCACAAAATCGCTGGAATGTTGGAGCTCCTGAAAGCAAGCGGTAAACCGTTGCTTTTGGATGAAACTGAGAACACGAGCGGAAGATTTCTGGTTGACACTGGCATCGCCGCCCGGCTGAAAGAATTTCGGCAGTTCAGTCTACGCGGGCCAGGACCTGAGGTCGCCGCTGCGCTCCTAAACAGCAACAATATTAACTTTCACGGCGATCAGATTTTTATCAAAGAAGCCAATACGAGGGAGCGCACCGCGTTTCATCAAGACGCCACGTATTTAGAGATCGAAGGCGACCAATGTTGCGTTCTGTGGATACCAGTAGATCCAGCGACGTTTGAAAACGGTACGATGCTCTATGTACGCGGATCGCACCGCGACACCAAATTGTATCAGCCCAATGTGCTCGTCGCGCAAACTCCATTGCCTGGTGCACGAGGGGATTTGCTGCCGGACATTGAAGGACATATGGATGATTTTGATATCGTCTATTTCGATGTCGAGCCGGGCGATATACTCGCTCACCATTACCGCACCATCCACGGCGCTGGCGGCAATCACAGCCGCTATCAAGTCCGGCGTGCAGCTTCGCTCCGCTACTGCGGAGATGATGTTCGCTTTCAAACGCGGCCGTGGGCTCCCAGGGAACTCCATCATACGCGACGCCTAAACGACGGCGATCCTCTTCACGGCCCCGATTTTCCGGTTGTGTGGCGCCGGGACTTAGCCGCCTAAGACGTTTGATGAAGCAGCAGAGGGGCGTGAAATGTCCAGAGGGCGGGAACGAAATCGGTTAGATCGAGAAATGTCACTCCAAACGATCGCGCAGATACTCGACTATGCGATCCTCGAAGCTGCCGACCTAAGCCTTCCAATGGTGGTCTATTTGCTCCGAATGGCATTGATGGAGATCGACAAAAAAGGAGTTCGGTCGGCGGCAGCGGAATCCGACCATTGATTGGAAGTGCGCAGTCCTGTGATCTTTGCTGGCCGTTTAAAACGAATTAACCCTGGTTCTCGGTGTCGCCCGATGACACTTTCTGCACCATCGCAATAATCTCTTGTCGGCGCGCCGGGTCGGTAATCTTCGCGAACGCGCGAATTAGTCGAAGACCCTCCTCAGGGGACGGGAGTTTCGAGTTTTTCGTATCACCGCGACGGAAATACGCTGCAAGTTCAATAATGTCACTCATAGAAGAGCACTATAGGAGGATAATGCTGCGGAAATGTTTCCAGATCGGTCAGAAGCCGTACCGAAGCATATCCCATTTCCGAGGTTTTAGGTAGCAAATGCGACCAAGCTCAAAAAGAGCGGGGCATTGGGAATTTCCAGGTCCTCCGAACCCCAAGCGTCATTTCCGTTTCCTGCGTGTGGGTATTTCGGCCGATCACAAATGCCCGTTCCGGCTCAACACCTTCTCGCGCAATCGCCAAACGGCGGCGATTAGCGATGCGCCGGCGGACATAGACGGCGCGGGCAAGCTTTTCCGGCGCGGTGACAAGGCATACGATCGCTTTTCCTTGTCATTTGGCGGTAACAAAAGCAGGTGGTGCGATGCGGGGCGTTGGGGGGATCGGAATGTTCTTGCGGGCGGCGGCATTGTTCGGCGCGCTTCTCGTGTCGGTCGCGGCGGTGTCCGCGCAGACGCAACCGCCGGCCGACAGCCGCCTAAAATCCATCATCGCCAAGAAAGTCGTGCGCATCGCCTATCGCGCCGACGATCGGCCGTTTTCGTATGTCAACGAGGCCAAGGAGCCGCTCGGCTATACGATCGATCTGTGCACGCAGGTTACCGCTTCGATCGCGCAGCAATACAAGGTGCCGGATCTGAAGATCGAGTGGGTGCCGGTGACGGTGGAAACGCGGTTTTCCGCAGTCGCCAGCAACAAGGCCGACATGGAATGCGGTTCCTCGACCGTCACGCTCGAGCGCATGAAAGGGGTCGATTTTTCCATTCTCGTCTTTGTCGAATCGACCGGCGTTCTGGTGTCGCGGGCGTCGAATATCCACGCCTTTGCCGAGCTGGCCGGCAAGAAGCTTGCTGTCGTCGCCGGCACCAGCAACGAGCGTGCCGTGCGCGATCTGGTGCGTCAGATCAATCTCAACGTGACGCTGGTCACCGTCAAAGATCGCGACGAGGCGGTGGCCGCGCTGGAAGCCGGCAAGGTCGATGGGTTTGCCAGCGACAAGCTCCTGTTGGCCGGCGCTGAGATCAAGCATCGGGAGGCGCTCGCCATATTGCCGGAGGATCTTTCGGTCGAGCAGACCGCAATCGTACTGCCGCGCGGCGACTGGGCGCTTCGCCTGGCCGTCAATACCGGGCTTGCCGAGATCTTCCGCAGCGGGCGCACCAAAGACGTGTTCGAGCGCTGGTTCTTCGGCTCGACTCCGGGCTTGCTGCTGCAGGCGGTCTACGCCTTGGGGCGGATCGCGGACTAGGAAAACTTCAGAGGTAGCGGCGCAGCTGATCGGCGGCCGCCTGAGGCGTCTGCTTTAAATTGAACGGCGCGACGAAGTGGCCGTCCTTGTCCATGAGATAGACCACGGCGGTGTGGTCCATGGTGTAGTCGCCGTCCTTGAGCGGGATTTTCTTGGCGTAGACCCGATAGGCCTTGATCGCCGCGTTGATGGCGGCCGGATCGCCGGTCAGTCCGCGCAAATGCGGATCGAAGTTGGACAGATAATCCTTGATGACCGCCGGCGTGTCCCGCTCCGGATCGACGGTAATGAACACGGCTTCGGTGCGGCCGGCGTCGTTGCCGAGTGCCTTGATGACCTCGGAAATCTCGAACAGGGTGGTCGGACAGACGTCCGGGCAGTGGGTGTAACCGAAAAACACCAGGAACGGGCGGCCCTTCAAGTCGCGGTCGGTGACCAGCCGGCCGTCCTGGTCCTCAAGCTGAAACGGTCCGCCGACCGCGGCGATGGCAGGTCCGATCGGCGATCCGGAACGTCCGGTGATCTGGACGATGACGACAAACACCACCACCAGCCCGCACAGGAATGCGCCGAGCATCGGCAGGACGCGGGAGGCTCGCAAAGGCGCGCTCAAACGCTTCTCCTTCAACCGAAGCAGGCGACAAAGCCGGCGCGGATGGTCTCGAAGAACACCGCGGTGCCGAAATGGGCCCACAGCCAAAGTGTGCCGGCGAGCGCAAGTATAGTCCCGGCTGCGGCGGTCAGGAGCGGACGCGACGTCAAGCGTGGTGCGACAGTCTCTCGCATCGGCCTATCCCGGCACCGGGTAGATAGGCCGGAATATGGCGGCCGACAACCGCCGGTTTTTGGGCGGGAAACCTTGGCTAGCGGCAGGCGCTGTAGAGGGCGGCGAGTTCGCGCCCGCGCATCGCGATGATGCGCGGCGTCAGGCCGCCATGCCGTTCGATCCAGTTACGGATCCGCGGCGGATAAATCCGCATCACCAGCCGCGTGCCGGCGCGTGTCGGCACCAGCGAGCGACTGGCGTCGTCATAATACGAGGCGGCGTGGAACCCGAGCACCGCGCGCGGCGTCACGCAAACCCTGGACGGCGGAATGAAGGCCGTAAACAGGGTGCAGGCCGACAGGCATGGCCCGTCGATGACCAGCCGTTCGCCGGATTCGCGCATTTCCTGGAACTTTTGCAGATACAAGCTTATTTCGCCGCCGGGATCGTTGGTGACGCGCACGTCCGCGAGCGCCATAGTCGTGACGAGGACCGACGCGAGTGCGCCGGCCAACGCTGCCTGCCATTTCATGCTAAGTCCCTTCCCCGTTCGCTGGCGACCATCCCCTGTCATTGTGGCGAGAGTTCGGAAAGCGGTCTCTCCTATTTCGGATTTTTGCGGCGCGGAACTTTGCGATTTTTGGATTGCCGTTGCGCAAAACGCCCGCCGCTTGCGGGCGCGGAAGGCGCGCGGACCTCCGGTTTCCTGATGCTATAGTGCGGGGCCCAGGGCGGCATGAGCTGGCGGCAAGCCGGCGATATGCGAGGAAACGATCGGTTGGATCATGGACACTTCAGTTACCGGCAAGACCAACGTCACGGATTACTCCACGGCCTATTACCTGCTCGAAGGCCTCAAGGAAGTCGGCATCGATTATCTGTTCTGCAATTTCGGCACCGATCACGCGCCGATCATCGAGGAGATGGCGCATCGCCGAAAGCTCGGCCAGGCGATTCCCGGTGTGGTTCGCTGCCCGCACGAAAATACGGCGGCGCACATGGCAGCCGGCTATGCGCTGGTCACCGGGCGCGGCCAGGGCGTCGTTGTGCACGTTGACGTCGGCACCGCCAACGCCGCCAACGGCATGCACAATATGTATCGCAGCCGCCTGCCGGTGCTGCTGATGGCCGGCAAGGCGCCTTACACGATGCACAACGAACTGGTCGGCACCCGCGACACCCATGTGCATTTCGTGCAGGAGCCGTTCGATCAGGGGAGTTTGGTGCGGCCCTACACCAAGTGGGAATGGACCTTGCCCTCCGGCGTCGTCGTCAAGGAAGCGCTCCGCCGCGCCTATTCGATCATGCAAAGCGCGCCGCGCGGCCCGGCGTATCTGATGATGCAGCGCGAAACCTTGACCGAGCATTGGGGCATCGACGAAATCCGCCGCTATCCCGCCGAGACTTTCCCCGAACTGGCGGGCGCCGGCGCCGATCCGGATTTGATCGCGGCGCTCGCCGACCGGCTGATCGCGGCTGAAAATCCGATCCTGATCACCGGCTATGGCGGCGCCGATGCGCTGGCCGCGCGGAAGATCGACGAGGTCGCGCAATTCGCCGGCATCCCGGTCTACGAAGGCAACTCGAAATGCAACGTCTCGACCGAGAGCCCGTGCTTCGCCGGCTTCTCACCCGACGACGCCGTGCCGGACGCCGATGTCGGCATGCTGGTGGACGTAGAAGTGCCCTGGTTCCCGGCCGAAGTGAAACCGAACGATAAGTCGTTCTGGGCGCATATCGACGTCGACGTGCTCAAGCTCGGCTCGCCGATGTGGACATTCCCGGGGCATCTGCGCTTGCAGGGCAGTAGCGGACGTATCCTCGATCAGTTGCTGACCGCGTTACGGGCAAAGGCGACGCCGCGTTTCAAGGCGGCCGCGGCGGCGCGGCTCGATCGGCTCAAAAGCGCGCGCAAGGACCGTCTGGCGCAGGCCGCAAAACTTGCGGCCGACCGGGGCAAGTCCGGCGCGATCAATCCGCATTATTTCATGGCGGAGCTCGCCAAGGTGCTGGACGACCAGGACATCGTTTTCAACGAGGCGGTCACCAACACCGGCGCCGTGCTGCTGCAGATTCCGCGCCGGCTGCCCAATACGGCGTTCAACACCAATGGCGCCGGGCTCGGCTGGTCGGGGGGCATGGCGCTCGGCGCTCGGCTTGCCGCGCCCGACCGCATGATGGTGCAGGTGGCCGGCGACGGCAGTTTCTATTTCAACAATCCGAGCTCGATCTTTGCGGTCGCGCAGCAATACAAACTGCCGATCCTCTCGATCATACTCGACAATTCGGGCTGGTCGGCGGTCAAGCAATCGACCTTGCGCGTCTTCCCCGACGGCCTCGCGCACGCCAGCGACGAATTCGAGTCGAAGCTCGCGGCCAAGGTGGAGTTCACCAAGGTCGCCGAGGCGTTCGGCGCTTACGCCGAGAAGGTCGGCGATCCGGCCGACGTGCCGGCGGCGATCGCCCGCTGCGCCAAGGAAGTGCGCGGCGGCCGCGCCGCGCTGCTGCACGTCATGGTGACGCGGCTGTAGCGCGTCAGACTTTCTACGGCCGGTAATCGGCCGCTACGGTCGCATCGCTCTGCGGCGCGCCCATCGCGTTGAAGATCGGCGTCAGCACGACCGCGATCACCAGATTGAGCACCACGGTGTAGAACGCGGTATAGCCGGGGAAGCTGTAGCCGCCGATCGCCAACGTATAGTTCGACGTCAGGTTGGCGGCGAAGGCGATCGACGTGCCGGTGGAAATTCCGACCGCCCAGCCGATCAGTAGCGCCCAGTCGTTGAACCAGCGGGTATATGTGCCGAGCATCACGGAAGGCAGCGTCTGGATGATCCAGATGCCGCCGAGAAGCTGCAGCTGGATCGCGTATTGCGTGGGCGCAAAGACGATGAACAGCAGGGCGCCGAATTTCACGATCAGCGACACCCACTTCGCCATCTGCGCTTCCTGCTTGTCGGTCGGATTGGGATTGATGAATTCGCGATGGATATTGCGGGTGTAGAGGTTCGCCGCGCCGATCGACATGATCGCCGCCGGCACCAGCGCGCCGATGCCGATGGCGGCAAAGGCGACGCCGACGAACCACGATGGAAAGGCATGCAGGATCAGCGCCGGGATCGCGAAATTGTTGCCGAATTGCTTGAAGCCGGCGGCAAATTCGGGCAGCGCGCCGACCCCGGCGGCGATGGCGAAGAAGCCAAGCAACGCCAGGAGCCCCAACAAAAACGAATAAGCCGGCAGCATCGCCGCGTTGCGGCGGATGGCGTGGCCGCTGCTGGCGGCGAGAATGCCGGTGACCGAATGCGGATAAAGAAACAGCGCCAGCGCCGACCCGAGTGCCAGCGTGGCGTAAGTGCTGAACGAGCCGGTCGAATAAGCCGCGGGAGCGGCCAACAACACTTTCGCCGCCGGCACCGCGCCAAAGATCTTGCTGAAGCCGCCCAACTGGATCGGGACCAAGATCACGGCGGCAATTGCGGTCACGTAGATCAGGGTGTCCTTGACGATGGCGATCGAAGCCGGCGCGCGCAATCCGCTCGAATAGGTGAACGCCGCCAGGATGATGAAGGCGACGATCAGCGGAATATCGCCGGTATAGCCGGTCGAGGGCACGCCGAGCGCGCCGATCACGACCTGAAGTCCGAGCAGTTGCAGGGCGATATATGGCAACGTCGCGATCAGCCCGGTGACGGTCACCGCCAGCGCCAGCCAGCGATTGCCGAAGCGGCCGCGCACGAAATCGGCGGGTGTGATGTAATTATGCTTGTGGCAGACATACCAAAGCCGCGGGAACACCAGAAACAGGATCGGATAGATCAGGATGGTGTAGGGCACGGCAAAGAACGCAACCGCGCCGGCGCCGAAGGCGAGCGCCGGCACAGCGATGAAGGTATAGGCGGTATAAAGGTCGCCGCCGACCAGGAACCAGGTGATCAGCGTGCCGAACCGCCGGCCGCCCAGCCCCCATTCGTGCAACTGATCAAGGTCGCCCTTGCGCCAATGTGCGGCGGCAAAGCCGAGCCAGGTGATGAAAGCGAACAGCACGACAAAGACGATCAGCGCGGTCCAATTGATATCCTGCACGGCGGCCCTCCCCCAGCGTTTTATTGTTTGATTGTTCAACGTCGGCGTCGCGCGCCTAGTCGTCGGTGGCGAAATAAACGATGGCGGTAAGGATCGCGCCGATGATGACGCAGAGAAGCTGGTACCAATAGAAGAACGGCACGCCGATCCAGGTGGGATCGACCCTGTTGTAGAAGGGCGGCCAGACGACGGTGATGAGCTGAATCAAAAACAGCAGGTACCACCAGCTCCACCCGCTCCGCCGCTCGCTTTGCTGATTCATCGTCTCCCCCCGAACGCCGTTATTGACCGGCTTTGTCGATGCCTGGAGCGGGCGATGGGAATCGAACCCACGACACTCAGCTTGGGAAGCTGATGTTCTACCACTGAACTACGCCCGCCAACGCTGCCAGCATGCCAAGCGCCACGGCACCCCGCAAGGGTTTCCGCGCTATCGCCTGAAATCCAAAGGCGTTTTCAGGCGGCGGTGACGGCGGCGAGAAACTTTTCCATTTCCTTCGACAGCCGGGTGCCGTCCTGTGACAGCAATTGCGCTGAGGTGAGCAGCTGCGCGGACGCCGAGGTAATGCCGGCTGCGCCGTCGTTGACTTCGGCGATATTGGCGACCACGTGCGCGGCGCTTCCGGCCGCTGCTTGCACGTTGGCGGCGATCTTCTGGGTGGTGGCCGCTTGCAGGTCGACGGCGCCGGTGATCGCCGCGGCGATTTCCGAGATGCGCGAGATCGTCGCGCCGATCTCCTTGATGATGCCGACCGAATCCTGCGTCGCCGCCTGCACGCCAGCGATCTGCAGGCCGATCTCCTCGGTCGCTTTCGAGGTCTGGGCCGCGAGCGCCTTGACCTCTTGCGCGACCACGGCAAAGCCGCGGCCGGCATCGCCGGCGCGCGCCGCCTCGATGGTAGCATTGAGCGCAAGGAGGTTCGTCTGCTCGGCGATGGCGGTGATCAGATTGACCACGTCGCCGATGCGGCCGGCCGCCCGCGTCAGCTCGGCGATGCGGGCATCGGCTTTCTCCGCCTGCGTCACCGCTTCGAGCGCGATCCGGGTGGATTCCTGCACCTGCCGGCCGATTTCGCCGAGCGAAGCGATCAGTCGCTCGGTGGCGGCCGACACCGACTGCACGTTCTCCGAAGCTTGCGTCGACGCCGACAGCACCTTGCCAGACAGATCGCGCGTCGCGCCGGCGGTCGCGCTCAAACCCTCGGCGGCGGCTTCCAATTCGGTCGATGACGCCGATACCGAGCGCACGACGCTCGCCACCGCGTTTTCGAACGCGCCGGCGAGCGTTTGCATGTCGGCCTTGCGTTGCTCGCCCGTCCGCCGCGCGGTTTCCTTTTCCGCGGCCTCCAATTGCTCGATGCGGATCAGTTTCTCCTTGAAGGTCTGCGCCGCGCGCGCATTGCCGCCGACCTCGTCACGGCGGCTCGTATAGGGCACGGCAACGTCTTTGTTGCCGCGCGCGAGCTCTATCAGGATTTCGCTGATGCGGCGGATCGGCCGGCTGATCGCGACCGCGCCGAACACCGCGACGCCGACCAGAACCGCGAAAACGAACAGGCCGATGCCGAAATCGAGCCGGCTGACGAAGACGGTTTCGGCATCGGCCTGGGCCTTGCGCTGCTCGGCGGCGGCGATCAATGCGACCGTGGTCGACTCGATCAGCGTGTTCATCTCGGCGCCGAGCTCGGCGCTTGTTTTGACGCTTTCGACCGTGTCGCCGTAGTCCTTTGCCGCGGCGGCGAGATCGCCGGCGACGCGGCCGTAGCTGTTGACCAGCCCGGCGAGCTTTTCGAGCCGCGCCTTGTCGGCGTCGTCGTCGGAGATGACCAGCGCGACTTCGATGTGCCCGGCTGCCGCCGCTTTGGCGGCGTTCAGCCTGTTGAGCGCGCGATCAACTTCGCTCGGCGCGATGGCGAGGCGAATTTCGCGCGTCTCTAGCTGCATGCTGCGCAGATCGTCGGCTGCGCGCAACGCCTCGACGGCGGCCAATTGCTTGCTGTCGGCGGCGATACGCTGCAGCGCCGCGCAGTAATCGCCGATTTGCTGATTGGCCAGCATGCCCGTCACCAAGAGCATGCCGGCGCCGGCGCAAATGGCGAGCTTGGTGCGAATCGAAAAATCGTAAGCAGCCATCGCCCGGCCTGTTGGCAATCCGGGCATGATTAACGTGGCTGGTTAATTCAGGGTAAAACCGGGCGGTCCGGCGGCCCAAAATCATTGGTTCGGCATGGCAAATCGCCGCGCCGCCGGCGGGTTCAGCGGCCTTCAGTTTGCCTTTTCCAGGCTGCTGGGCAGATCCGGAGCGTCGGAATCGTGCACGGCGACGCCAACCATCGGATCGATTGGACGTTCCCATGGCCGGCGATCGAGCGTCCGCATCGTGTCCTCATAACCGGCCTGCCAGCGCCGGCCGATGCCCGCGGCGGTGAAATCGATCTCGCGCAGCAGGTCGTCATTCTCGCGTGGATTGGCGTTGATGCGCACAATGTGCATGAACGTGCCGCAGCCGTAGCCGGCCATCTCTTTCACTTCCGGCGTGTTGCGTTTTTCTTCGGGCAGCATGCGCACGAGCTCGCGCACCATGTGGCGGAGCTGGTGGATATGCTCCTGGCGCGGAATGTGGCTGTCGGCACGGCTGGCATATTGAATGTCGACCTGCCGGCTCATCACGCGCATGATCGAGTCCGGCTCCGGCCCGCTGATCGGGAAAATCTGCACCGTGAACACAACCGAATCGCGCCGGGGATTGTCGTCGAACACGACTTCGATCGGCGTGTTCGAATATAGCCCGCCGTCCCAGTACGGATCGCCGTCGATGCGGATCGCCGGGAATCCGGGCGGCAGCGCGCCGGAGGCGAGCACGTGGTCGAGCGTGATCGGAATGCTGCGGCTGTCGAAATAATGCATCTTGCCGGTCCGCACATTGACCGCGCCGACGGTCAGGCGGGTCTGCTTGCCGTTGATGCGTCCGAAATCGACGACGTCGCTTACCGTCTTGCGGAAATCCTTGATCGTATAGAAGGCGGCTCGCTCGATGCCGACCTCGGCATTGATACCGCCGAACGTGATCGCGTGATTGGGCTGGTAATATCCGGCGACGCCCTGCAACAGCGTCGCCATGGAAGCGGCGCTGGCGGCCGCTTGTTCGCCGAACAGCGTCTCGTGCCACTGCGGCTTGCGCTCGAGGCGGGTCCAGAATCCCTTCATGCGCTCGAACCGCTCGCCGACGTCGTTGCCGGCAATAATGGCGGCGTTGATCGCGCCAATGGAAGTGCCGACGACCCAGTTCGGCTCGATGCCGGCTTCATGCAGCGCCTGATAAACGCCGACCTGATACGCGCCGAGCGCGCCGCCGCCCTGAAAGACCAGGACGACCTGGCCCGGCAGCTTGGGCGGCTCCTTGGCCGTGCCGTGTTTGACGTAAGCCTGGTCCATGCCCGTTGCCTCCCCGCTCGGCCGGCAATCGTACCGGCGGCCCGGCTAATATAAGGGGCAATCGAGCTTTGTTTAGTTCCTGGCCGGGCTCCGCGGCGCGCAAGAGGGGGCGCTGCGGTTACTCTTGCGCAAGCGACTTTAAGAAAAATCGGCAAGGGCGCTTGTGAACGCGCGCTGCACCATGGTGCCGACGAGCGTGCGCCGATAAGCGCCGCTGGCGTGAATATCGTCCGGCGGCTCGACGGCCGAGCGCGCGGCTTCAGCGGCCGCCGCGATCGTTCGATCGTCGATCGCATTGCCGTTGACGGTGTTCTCTGCCGCGGTGATGCGCAGCGGGCGGTCGGCGCCGCCGATGACGCCGATATGCGCGTTGCGCGCCGTTCCGCCGGCGTCCGGGTCGTAAAAAATTGCGGCGCCTGCCAGCGCGAAATCGCCGTGGCGGCGGGCGAACTCGGCAAACCCGAAGCGCCGGCCCGCCGGCCAGGCCGGCAAGCGGATCTCGGTGATGAGTTCGTCGGGCTTAAGCGTCGTCATCAGCGGCCCGAGGAAAAAGTCCGCCGCCGCGATTGTGCGCGGACCCGCTTTGCCGATGGCGGTGATGGCCGCCTCGCAGGTCACGGCCACGCACGGCATCTCGGCGGCCGGATCGGCGTGCGCGATGCTGCCGCCGACCGTGCCGCGATTGCGGATCTGATAATGCGCTACGTGCTCGATAGCCTTGACCAGCAGGGGATGCGCGGCGCGCAAGCGGCCGTCGCCGAGAATATCGCGCCAGCGCACCATGGCGCCGAGGGTCACGCCCTGATCGGATATCGCGATCCGGCCGAGTTCTTCGAGCTTGCCGAGATCGATGATGAGCGACGGCGCGGCAACGCGGAATGCCAGCATCGGCACCAGGCTCTGCCCGCCGGCCAGCGGTTTCGCGTCGCCGTCATGCGCGGCCAACAGCGCAAGCGCTTCGGCGAGGCTGGCCGGACGGACATAGTCGAAAGCTGGTAATTTCATGGCCGGGCGCGTCCCAGATCGAACCGCGGCAGAATGCAGAATTACGCTATTTTTCGTAGCATCGTGTTGCGCGCGCGGTCAAACGCCTCAACGCGCGGTCCTGTCTCGACTTTTCCGTGCGATCCCGCTAAGCGGGCGCCTCGGTTGCAAAGGTTGGCCCGCGAGAGATGCCAATGGTCCGCACGCCATCGGACGGCCGGCCCGGTCGCCGTCAACGATCGGTGCGGTGGCTCGTGTGCCTCGTCTGCGCGTTGATCGCCGTCAGCGCCGCCGGGCGGCTGGTGCCGGCGGCCAGTGAGACCGTTACCGCCCCGCGCGCCGTGGTCGTTCCGGGCTTTTGGGATCCGCGCCACCGGCCGGAACGGCCGGACCTTTCGCGCATCGGCGCCATCCGCTTCCTCACCGACCTCGACTATCCGCCGTTCGACTATGCCGGCGCCGATGGCAATCCGGTCGGATTCAATGTCGATCTGGCGCGGGTCATCTGCGACGAGATCAAGGCCGTCTGCACCATCCAGGCGCGGCCGTTTCCCACCTTGCTCGACGCGCTCAACGACAATCGCGGCGACGCCGTGATCGCCTCGATCGCGCCGACCGTGGAGACGCGCCGGCGCGCCGATTTCACCGATCCCTATTACCGCGCGCCGGCGCGCTTTGTGGCGCGTGTCGACAGCCCGATCGCCGATGTCGTGCCGGAACGGCTCGAAGGCACCAAGATCGCGGTGATCGCCGGCACCGCGCATGAGGCTTATCTCAAGGCGATGTTCACCGAGGCCGACGTGCGGCCCTATCCGAGCGCCGAGGCGGCGCGCGAGGCGCTGCGGCGGAAGGATGTCAATCTGTTGTTCGGCGACGGCATCGCGCTCGCCTTCTGGCTCAACGGCACCGATTCCGCCGGCTGCTGCGTTTTCCGAGGCGGGCCGTTTCTGGAAAGCCGCTATTTCGGCGAAGGGATCGGGATTGCGGTCAAGCCCGGCAACGACCTCCTCCGGCTCGCGCTCAACTGGTCGCTGTTCCAGCTGTGGGAGAAGGGCAGCTTCACCGATTTGTGGCTGCGCTATTTCCCGATCAGCCCGTTTTGATTGCGGTGCGGCCGATCGGTATCTATGAACTTGGATGATGACCGTCGCGGTTACCGATAATCCGTCCGATCTGCGCGAGCTCGCCGGGCAGTCGCATGCCTGGCCGTTCGAGGAGGCGCGCAAGATCGTCGCGCGGCTGCAGAAGCAGCCAAAGGCCGAAGTCATCTTCGAGACCGGCTACGGCCCGTCCGGCCTGCCGCATATCGGCACTTTCGGCGAGGTGGCGCGCACCACCATGGTCCGCCACGCCTTTCGCGTGCTCACCGGCGACGGGATCAAGACCCGCCTGATCGCGTTCTCTGACGACATGGATGCGCTGCGCAAGGTGCCGGACAACGTCCCCAACAAGGAGATGATGGAGCGGCATCTCGGCCAGCCGCTGACGCGGGTGCCCGATCCGTTCGGCACGCATCAAAGCTTCGCTGCACATAACAATGCGCGGCTGCGCGCCTTCCTCGATCAATTCGGCTTCGACTACGAATTCCTGTCGTCGACCGAATGCTATACGTCGGGCCGCTTCGATGCCGCGCTGCTGAAGGTTCTGGCGCATTTCGAGCGGGTGATGGCAATCATGCTGCCGTCGCTGCGCGAGGAGCGGGCGCAGACCTATTCGCCGTTTCTGCCGATCTCGCCGCGCACCGGCGCGGTGCTGCAGGTGCCGGTGATCGCCCACGATGCGAAGGCCGGCACCATTACCTACGAAACTCCCGACACGAAAGACCATGTCACCACGCCGGTCACCGGCGGCCGCTGCAAGCTGCAATGGAAACCGGACTGGGCGATGCGCTGGGTCGCGCTTGGCGTCGACTATGAAATGGCCGGCAAGGATCTGATCGATTCGGTCAAGCTCTCGGGCGAAATTTGCCGCGCGCTTGGCGGCCTGCCGCCGGAAGGCTTCAATTACGAGCTTTTTCTCGACGAGAACGGCCAGAAGATTTCCAAGTCGAAGGGCAACGGGCTCACCATCGAGGAATGGCTGCGCTACGCTAGCCCGGAGAGTCTTTCATTATTCATGTATCGCGAGCCGAAGGCGGCCAAGCGGCTCTATTTCGACGTCATACCGCGCCACGTCGACGACTATCTGCAATTCCTCGATGCCTACGGCCGGCAAGCGCCGAAGGAGCGCTTGGGCAATCCGGTCTGGCACATCCACGCCGGGTCGCCGCCGCCAGCCGACCATCCGATCCCGTTCGCCATGCTGCTGTCGCTCGTCACCGCTTCGAACGCGGAGAATGCCGACACCTTGTGGGGCTTCATCGGCCGCTACCGGCCGGGCGTGACGCGGCAGACGCATCCGCGGCTCGTGGCCATGGTTGATTACGCCATCCACTTTTATCGGGATTTCGTGCTGCCGAAGAAGAAATTCCGCGAGCCCAATGCATCCGAGCGCGCCGCGCTCCTTGATCTGCGCGATGCGCTGTCGCAATTGCCGGCGGACGCGGCGCCGGAAGCCGTGCAAGACGTGGTCTATGAAGTCGGCCGCCGCGAGCCGTTCCTCGATAAAAAGAAAAACGCCAAGGACGGCAAGCCCGGCGTCGCGCTCGATTGGTTCAACATGCTCTATCAGGTGCTGCTCGGCCAGGAGAAAGGGCCGCGCTTCGGCTCGTTCGTCGCCGCCTACGGCATCAACAACACCATCGACATGATCGACGGCGCGCTGGCGCGGTCGGCATAGTCACTGGCTCGCCCACAATATCCGCGCGATCCACAGCACGTCTATGGCGGCGACGGTGCGGTCGGCATGCTCGGTATTGAGCGAGCGAAGCTCGATCGTTTTCGCAGTACGCCGCTTGAGTTCCTTCGCCATCACTTCGCCGCTTCCAGTTTTCAGCACGATGCGGTCGCCACGGCGGATCGGCGCCGCTGGCGAAACCAGGATCACGTCGCCGTCGCGATAGGCCGGCTCCATCGAATGGCCTGAGACTTCGAGCGCATAAGCGTGTTCGTCGCTGACGGCGGGAAAGGCGATCTCATCCCAGCCTTCGCCGACCGGAAAACCGCCGTCGTCGAAATAGCCGCCGGCGCCGGCTTCGGCGAAGCCAAGGAGCGGCACCGCCCGCGTCGCCGGTCCGCCGCCGGAATTGATTAATTCGACGAAGACGTCGATGGTTGTGCCGGTCGCGGTCAGCGCCTTGGCGATCGACTCGGTCGAGGGCCATCGGGCGCGGCCTTCGGCGGTGACGCGCTTCGATTTGTTGAAGGTGGTCGGATCGAGCCCGGCGCGCTTGGCAAGTCCCGAAGCCGACAAACCGGCGCGGGCCGCCAGACGATCGATGGCCGACCAGACCTGCGCGTGGGTGAGCATTATAACTCCACAAGGACGCGGCCAAGGACTTGGCAATGAAAAGAACTTGGCGATGATAGGAATTATTGCCTGTACGCTCAAGGGCGGCTAGGGTCGGCGCCAACGTTTTGGTTGGGAAGTGACGACGATCTACAAAATCTGCGACCAAACCTTGTGGCGGAAGGCGGAAACCGAACAGCGGTTCAGCGGATCGCCCGCCGATTTGCGCGACGGCTTCATCCATTTCTCGACCGCCGGCCAGCTCGCCGAAACCGCGGCGAAGCATTTTGCCGGTGCCTCGGACCTAATTCTGGTTGCGGTCGATGCCGCCGCGCTCGGCGGTCGGCTGAAGTGGGAGAAGTCGCGCGGCGGTGATCTCTTCCCGCACCTTTACGCTCCGCTGCCGCTGTCGGCGGTGCGCTGGAGCCGGCCTTTGCCCGATGAAGTAAGCAGCTGCCGGCCGATCCCGGAGCTGGAATCGTGACGGCCCTGTTCGAGCGTCTGCTGCGGCCGTTCCTGCACGCGCTCGACCCGGAACGGGCGCACGGCCTGACCGTCAGAATGCTGAAATTCGCCCCGCTGCCGCGGCCCGCCGCCGATGACAAGCGGCTTGCCACCCGCGTGTTCGGATTTAATTTCCCCAACCCGGTCGGCATGGCGGCGGGCTTCGACAAGCATGCCGAAGTGCCGGATGCGCTGCTTCGCCTCGGCTTCGGTTTTGTCGAGGTCGGCACTGTCACGCCGCGGCCGCAAGCCGGCAATCCGCGCCCGCGCGTTTTCCGGCTCGACGCCGACGGCGCCGTCATCAACCGGCTCGGCTTTAATTCGCGCGGCAGCCGCGCCGCACTCAAACGGCTGGCGGCGCGGGCGAATGCCGGCGGCATCGTCGGCGTCAATATCGGGGCCAACAAGGATACGCAGGACCGGATGCTCGATTACGAGCGGATGATCAAGCATTTCGCGCCGGTCGCGAGCTATGTCACGGTCAACGTCTCTTCGCCCAACACGCCGGGCCTGCGCAACCTGCAACAGGCGGACGCGCTCGACGATCTGCTCGCCCGCGTGATCCATGTGCGCGAGCAGGTGGCGCTCCGCGCCGGGCCGACGCCGGTGTTGCTCAAGATTGCGCCCGATCTGACGCTGAGCGAACTCGACGACGTTGTCGGTGTCGCGCGCTCGCGCCGGGTCGACGGCATGATCGTCGGCAACACCACGATCAGGCGGCCGGCGGGCCTGCGCGAGGCCGCGAAAGCGAAAGAGGGCGGCGGTCTGTCGGGCCGGCCGCTGTTTGCGTTATCGACCCGCATGCTGGCGGAAACTTACGTGCGGGTGGAGGACGTGTTTCCGCTGATCGGCGCCGGCGGGATCGATTCCGGCGCCGCCGCGCTCGCCAAATTCCGCGCCGGCGCGCGCCTGGTTCAGCTTTATTCGGCGTTGGTGTTCCAGGGCCTCGGCCTGGTCGAGGAGATCAAAGCGGCGCTCCTTGCCGCGCTCGAACGCGACCGGCTCGACCATCTCTCCGAGCTGGTCGGTGCCGACGCCGCGTCCGTCACCGCCGAGGCGTGGCCGGCGTGACGTCATCGAAGCGCGACAGCGCTGCGGTGCCCGGCGACGGCACCAGCACCGGCTGTAGCGCCGGCACCAGACGGCGCCGCTCGCGCCGGGCCGGGATCGCGCGGTAGACTTGCTTGGTCGCCTCGACGATATGCACGCCGGCAAACGGCGCCGACAACGTCGCGCCGGTGCGCTCCCACGCCACCGCCGAGCGCAGGAACCAGCCGCGCGCGATCGGCGGCACATAGAGTGCTTCGCCCCAGCCGGTCGGCGTGAACCAGGTCTCGCGGAGGAGATGCGTGATCTGTGGGCGCGAATAGGGGCGGCCCTGGCCGAACGGCGTCGTGTCCATGCGCGCCCACAGCCCGCGCCGGTTCGGCACGACGGCAAGGAGCCGCCCGCCGCCCGCCAGCACGCGCCACACTTCGCGCAGCAATCCGACCGGGTCGACGGAATTTTCGAGCGCGTGCACCAGCAGCACGCGGTCGACCGCCGCATCGGGCAGCGGCAGGTCGTCCTCTTCGACCAGGGCGGCCAGCGCCGGCTTCGACGACGGCCAGCGCACCACGCCCTGCGGCGCCGGCATCAAGGCGAGACAGCGCTCGGCCTCCTCGCGGAACAGGCCGAGATACGGCGTGGCATAGCCGATGCCGAGCACCCGCAGCGAGGTGGTGTCGCCCCAACGCGCGCGGATGCCGCGGCCAATGAATCGGCGCGCGACGACGCCAAGCCGCTGGGCATAGAAGTTGCGCAGATCGACAACGTCCATGACCGTAAAATAGCACGGATTATCTTGTCATTCCGGGGCTGCGCGTAGCGAGGAACCAGGAATCCATCACCACTGATCTTGCGGTTAGCGGTCGGTAGTGCCTACGTTCGCCACTGTGATTATGGATTCCGGGCTCGTGGGCCTGGCCCGCGCCCCGGAATGACGGAGGAGACATGCCCGCGCAGACCTATCTGTTCCCCTGCCTGACGGACAATTATGGCGTTCTCATCCACGATCCGGCAAGCGGCGCGACGGCGTCGGTCGACGCGCCGGAAGCGGCTCCGGTCGAAGCGGCGCTGCAACAGACCGGCTGGAAGCTGACCGACATTCTGGTCACCCACCATCACGGCGACCACACCGCCGGTATCGCGGCGCTAAAGCAACATCACCGCTGCCGCGTGGTCGCCCCGCGCAACGAGGCGGCGCGCATCGCGCATGTGGACGAAACGGTCGGCGAGGGCGATAGGGTGCGCGTTGGCGGGCTCGAAGGTAACGTGCTCGGCACTCCCGGCCACACCGCCGGCCACATCTCGTATGTCTTTGCCGCCGACAAGCTCGCTTTCGTCGGCGACACGCTGTTCTCGATCGGCTGCGGCCGCGTGATCGAGGGCACCGCGGAGATGATGTGGCAGTCGCTTCTCAAGCTGCGCGCGCTGCCCGACGACACGCGGTTTTATTGCGGCCATGAATATACCGGCGCCAATATCCGCTTTGCCAAGACCATCGAGCCAGACAACAAGGCGCTCGCGGCGCGCGCCGACGAAGTCGCCAAGCTGTTGAGCGCGCACGAGCCGACCATTCCGGCAACCATCGGCGCGGAGAAGGCGGAGAATCCGTTCCTGCGTGCCGATCTGCCGGAAATGGCGAAAGCTGTCGGGCTCGCGGGCAGTCCGGCTTGGAAAGTGTTTGCGGAAATCCGCGAACGCAAAAATCGCTTCTGACGACAATATTTTGAACGCGCCAAAACTCACCGCGCAGGAGATTATCCGGTTGCTTGAACTCAAGTCGCATCCGGAGGGCGGGAATTTCCGCGAAACCTTCCGCGATCCGCAGCACGTCGGCGGCGGGCGTGCCGCATCGACCGCGATCTATTTCCTCCTGGCGCGCGGTGAGCGCTCGCACTGGCATCGGGTCGACGCCGCCGAAGCCTGGCACTTTCACGCCGGCGCACCGCTGATGCTGGAGATCGCGCTGGTTTCCGGCGGCCGCCAACGCATAACGCTCGGCTCTGATCTCGCCGCCGGCCAACGGCCGCAGGCGGTCGTGCCGGCGCGTGCCTGGCAGGCGGCGCAAAGCCTCGGCGACTGGACTTTGGTCGGTTGCACCGTCGCGCCCGGCTTTGACTTCGCCAAGTTCGAGCTGGCGCCGAAAGGCTGGGAGCCGGAGTAACGTTACGTAATATACTGCCCGCCGTTGGCGGTGAGCGTCGAGCCGGTAATCAACCCGGCGTCGTCGGAGGCCAGAAACACCACGCAGCGCCCGATCTCCTCCGGCTCGCCGAGCCGGCCGATCGGGATGGTCGGCAGAATGGTTTTTTCCAGCACATCCTTCGGCACCGCCTGCACCATCTCGGTATTGATGTAGCCCGGTGCGATGGCGTTGACGGTGATGCCGCTCTTGGCGCTTTCCAGCGCCAATGCCTTGGTGAAACCGATTTCGCCGGCTTTGGCGGCCGAATAGTTGGTTTGCCCCATCTGGCCCTTTTGGCCGTTGATCGAGGAGATGTTAATGATGCGTCCGAATTTGCGCGTGCGCATGCCCTCGATCACCGGCCGGCACATATTAAACAGAGAATTGAGATTGGTGCTGATGACCTCAGTCCAATGTTCCGGCTTCATGCGATGGAGCATCGCATCGCGGGTGATGCCGGCATTGTTGACCAGCACGTCGACCGGGCCGAGCTCGGCCTCAATCTGTTTCAGAGCCTGGACGCACTCGTCATAGGACGCCACGGTCCATTTGTAGACGGGGATGCCGGTCTCGGCCTTGAACTTAAGCGCGGCCTCGTCGTTGCCAGCGTAACCGGCGGCGACTTTATAGCCTGCCGCGTTGAGCGCCTTGGAAATCGCCGCGCCGATACCGCGTGTCCCGCCCGTCACCACTGCGACGCGTGGCATGCAGTCCTCCCTGTTTCTTTCTCGTCATGCCCAGCCCTGTGCCGGACATCCACGCCTAGCTTTTTCAAGGTAGCTTAAAGACGTAGGTGCCCGGGACAAGCCCGGCCATGACGTTTTTAGTCGTCCTCTAACCGGACTATCGCTCCACGCACATGGCGATGCCCATGCCGCCGCCGATGCAGAGCGTGGCCAGGCCCTTTTTTGCGTTGCGCTTCTGCATTTCGTAAAGCAGCGTCACCAGCACGCGCGCGCCGGATGCGCCGATCGGATGGCCGATGGCGATCGCGCCGCCGTTGACGTTGACCTTGCTGGTGTCCCAGCCCAGGTCCTTGTTGACGGCGCAGGCCTGGGCGGCGAATGCCTCGTTGGCCTCGACCAGATCGAGATCATTGACGCTCCAGCCGGCTTTCTTGAGCGCGGCGCGCGAGGCCGGGATCGGTCCGGTACCCATGATTTTCGGATCGACGCCGGCTTGCGCCCACGAGACGATGCGCGCGAGCGGCGTCTTGCCGAGCTTGGCCGCTTCGCTCGCTTTCATCAGTACCATGGCGGCGGCGCCGTCATTGATGCCCGAGGCGCTGGCGGCGGTCACGGTGCCTTCCTTGTCGAAAGCGGGCTTCAACTTGGATACCGACTCCAGCGTGGTGCCGTGTTTGGGATATTCATCGGCGTCGACGACGATGTCGCCCTTGCGGCTCTTGATCGTGACCGGGACGATCTCGTCCTTGAACTTGCCGGCCTTCTGCGCCGCCTCGGCCTTGTTCTGCGAGGCGACCGCAAACGCATCCTGCTGCGCGCGGGTGATCTGCCATTGCCGCGCGACGTTCTCGGCGGTGTTGCCCATGTGATAGCCATTGAAGGCGTCCCAGAGGCCGTCCTTGATCATGGTGTCGATCATCTGGAAGTCGCCCATCTTCACGCCGCCGCGCAGATGCGCGCAGTGCGGCGCCATGCTCATCGACTCCTGGCCGCCGACCACGGCGATCTCGGTATCGCCGTTGGCGATGCCCTGATAGCCGAGCGCGACCGCGCGCAGGCCCGAGCCGCAAAGCATATTGATGCTGTAGGCCGGTACCTCGACCGGGAGGCCGGCATTGATCGAGGCTTGCCGGGCCGGGCCCTGGCCCTGACCAGCTTGCAGAATTTGCCCCACGATCACCTCGGAGACGCGCGGCGCCTCGACGCCGGCTCGGTCGATGGCCGCTTTGATTGCAACCTTGCCGAGGTCGTGGGCCGGCATGTTGCCGAACGCCCCGTTGAATGCGCCGACCGGCGTGCGGACCGCGCCGACAATGACAATGTCGTCCTGCATGGGAGCTCCTTTCCCGGGTATGAAGTCGTTATCGCGGGAGTGCCGCGGCCCTATCGATATATGTCATAAGGACACGACCGGCCCTCGACAAGCCGGGCAGGCGGCGCATTGCTGTCATGTTGCAAGCGACCGTTGGCCGCCTTCGGCAGTGATCGGCTCCAGTGCCCATTATCGCCGGGTCTTTTGCGCCAAAACGGCTGGCCGCGCCCCTCGCACAAAACGGTAGCCGCGCCGGTCGAAACCGCCTATTTTGATGGCACAACCCGCGTGGTCCTGAGCCTCATGTCCGAACCCCTCACCAAGACGCCCGAAGCGCCGGTCACCATCAAAAAGTACGCCAACCGGCGGCTCTACAACACCGGCACGAGCACCTACGTCACGCTCGAGGACCTCGCGAGCATGGTCAAGACCGGCGAGGATTTCGTGGTCTACGACGCCAAGACCGGCGAAGAGATCACGCGCTCCGTGCTCACCCAGATCATCTTCGAGCAGGAGAACAAGGAAGGGCAGAATCTTCTGCCGATTGCCTTCCTGCGCCAGCTCATCCGCTTCTACGGCGACAGCATGGGCATGCTGGTGCCGCGCTATCTGGAAGTCTCGATCGACTCGCTGACTCGCGAGCAGGAAAAATTCCGCGCTCAGATGGCGCAGGCCTTCGGCGGTAGCCCGTTCGGCGCGCTCGAGGAGCAGGTCCGGCGCAATATGGAGATGTTCGAGCGCGCGTTCGCCATGTTCACGCCGTTCGCGCGGCGCGAGAGCGGCGGCGAAACCGAGGCCGACGCCGGCAGCGCGCCGTCCAAAACCGGCGATATCGACGATCTCAAGCGGCAGCTCGATGAGATGCAAAAAAAAGTCGACAAGCTCACCGGCAATTGATCGGCCGGTGCCCGGTCAGCGACCAAGGCCGCCACGTCCTAAAACTTCCGAAATCTTGCTAATCTCGGCCGTTACCGGGGCGGTTTCTTTGCGCCGCGGGGGCCGGCCGGGCGTGTTGCGGTTTTGTGACGGAGCCGCTGTTCGGATCCGAAAGGACGATTGGAGCAAACGGAGATGTTCCTTGATCACCGTTCCTGAATTGGCGGCGGAAGGTTTGAGCGCGTATCTCGCCGAACATCTAGGCCGCCGGTTCGGCTCGACCGAAGCGAGGCTGACCGAACTCATTCCGGCGGTAGCGCGGATTTCGCTCGAATGCATCGGCAACAGCGACGCGCTTTATCACAACGTCGAGCACACGATGCTGGTGGCCCAGGTCGGCTACGACATCATGAAAGGCCGGGCGCTGCTGACGCCGACCTATCCGATCGATTTCGCGCACGTCCTCGTCGCCTGCCTGCTGCATGACATCGGCTATGTGCGGGGCATTCTGCAAGGCGACGGCCCCGACGGCTACATCATCGACGCAAAAGGCGGAAAAACCAGGCTGCCGCGCGGGTCCTCGGATGCGGCACTGACTCCTTTCCACGTCGACCGGTCGAAGCTTTATGTGATCGATCGCATCGGCAATTCCGAAATTCTAGATGCCGCGAGGATTGCCGAGGCGATCGAATACACGCGCTTTCCGTCGCCGGGCCGATCGGACAATGAGGACAACGAGGAGGGTTCGCTCGTGCGCGCGGCGGATCTGATCGGCCAGCTTGGCGACCCGCATTACCTGCGCAAGGCTAATGCGCTCTATCTCGAATTTGCGGAAGTCGGCATGAACCGGCAGCTGGGCTATGAATCGCCGGCCGACCTTACCGACAAATATCCGCAGTTTTACTGGAACAGCGTTTCCCCGCACATCCAGACGGCGATCCGCTATCTCAATGTGACGTCGAGCGGACGGCAGTGGATCGCGAATCTTTACGGCAACGTCTTTCGCGCCGAACGCGATGTGCAGTTGTCGGGCCCGCAGCGATAGAATTTCCGCGGCTACGCGCCCCGCGCCGACATTTGCGCCGGGCCCGCCCGCCACGGTCGCTCGATCGAGGCCAGGCCGACCAGCGCGCCCTGCAAGTAATCGCAGCCCCACGCTTCCAGCATCTTGGCCGCGTTTTCGTCCTGCACCCATTCGGCAACCGTGGCCAGCTTGAGCCGCTTGCCGAGATCGATCAGCGTGCGCACGAAGGCGCGGTCGTCCTCCGAGCGCATGATGTTCTGCACGAAGGCGCCGTCGATCTTGACGATATCGACGCCAAGCTTGCGCAGATTGCGGAACGACGTATAGCCGGCGCCGAAATCGTCAATCGCGATCCGGCAGCCGAGATCCTTCACGCGGGCGACGAAGCCGCGGGTTTCGTCGATGTCGTGGATCGCGGCGCTTTCAGTGATCTCGATGATCAGCCGCTCCGCCGCGCCTGGATGCGCGTGCAGGAGCGAGCCTAGCTCCGTCCACCAATCGGGATCGGTGGTCGAGCCGGGCGAGACATTGACGCTCGTTTGCAGCGACGGCGCGGCGGCCAGTTCGTCGACCACCAATTCAAGCACGCGGTGGTCGAGCAGCCGCACCAGTCCCAGCCGTTCGGCGACCGGAACCACGTCGCTGGCGCCGAGGAGACTTCCGTCGGCGCGGCGGATGCGCATCAGGCATTCGTAAAATGCCGGCTGGCGATCGCTCGTTTTGGTCACCGGCTCGTAGGCGAGGAAGATGCGGCGTTCGTTCAGCGCGGCGACGATTTCATCGGTGGCGCGCACGTTTTCCCGGCGCTGCGCCTCGCGCTCGATGTTCGGCCGGTAGGCGAGGAACGAACCGTGGCGCTTGCCTTTGGCGGTATCGAGCGTCTCCTGCGCGCGCGCCAGCACTTCCGCGACGTTGCGGGCATGCCGCGGCGCCGAGACGCCACCGATCGTCACGGTGGCGGCAACCGGAGCGGCGCTGGTCGGCAGCATTTCATCGCGCACGCCGGCGAGCAGGCGTTCAGCGGCGATCGCCATGTCGTCGGGTGTGCAGTCGCGCAGCACGAGGCCGAACTTGTTGCCGGAATAGCGGCCGAGCGTGTCCTTGCCGCGCATTAGCTTGCGGATGCGCATGCCGACGTCGCCGATCACCTCATCGGCGATGTCGAAACCGTAGGACTCGTTGATGTGCGCCAGATTGTCGATGGCGACCAGGAGGAAGCCGCACGAGGAACGGAAGCGCACCGCCTCTTCGAGGGTTTTCTCCAGCACTTCGGTGAGATGGTGCCGGTTGAATTCGCCGGTGAGGCCGTCGTAGCGGGCGAGATAACTGAGCCGGCTTTCGCGCTCGTGGCGTTCGTTGATGACGCGGACAATGCCCTGCGCGTGCGCCGGCTTGCCGTCGGCGCCGACGAACCAGCGGCCGGTGTCCTCGACCCAGAGTTTAGCTTCCGATCTGGCGTCGGGAACGATGCAGTACTGGGTGCGGTAGAGAACGCCGCGGCCGTCGTCGCGCTGCTCGGAGCCGATGACGGCATCGAAACGCGCCTGAGCGTTGTCGATTTCGAGGAACTGGGCGAAGCCGCGGCCGGTCGAAATCGACGCCGCATCCGCGATCGAGAGTACATTGCCGGCATTGGCGCTCCAGATCAGCCGGTCGCTTTTGATCTCCCAGCGGTAGAGCGCCTCGCCGACCGAGGCGACGATGTCGCCGGCGTCGAGGCGGGCCGGGGAGTCTTGCGGACCCGTGTTGGTCACCCTAACCTCATTGGGGTTGCCGCAGTCCGCGGAAGCGTGAAAGCAGACGGCCGGTTTCGCCTTAAACTACCGCAGGAACATGAAGAATTCGGAAATCCACCCGCTGAATTTAAAGCGGCAAAGGCGCGGCACACGCTTTGCCCTTGTAAGGCCGGAAGGCGGCGCACGTCTCGTTCTGAATGCGGCGGGCGTCCCATTTCGGTACAGGGAGTAACGACCCAGTGAGCACCGCCCTGGTTCCGCTGACACCAATCGCCGGCCCGGCACGCGCCGGGTACACGGGCGGCCGGCCGCAAGCCGAATTCCTCACGCAACTCATCGCTACCAAGGGGCAGGCCCCGCAGACGCGGGCGCGCCGCCGGGCCGAGCCGGAAGAGGCGATTGCCGCCTATGCGGGGACCGATCGCCGGCCGCTGGCGGCAGGGGCGGGCGCTGTCGCGCGCGCTTTAAAGCTTGTCTAGATTCTTCGTTGGAACATGATCTTTTCGGAAAACCGGTATCCACTTTTCCGGATCATGCTCTAAGCCGCCGGCTCGATTTCGACCTGACGCTGCGACGAGCGGATGCTGACGATGAAGCCGACCAGCGCGTCGACCAGCCCGATCATGGTCAGCAAAAAGAACGTCGACGTCCCGGCCTGCTTCACCAGCAAAAATTCCACCAGCATGGCGATGAACAGCGCCATCGCCAGCACGTGATCGACGATCGAGCGCGTGCCCATGCGCGTCGATTTCAGGATCTCGACCGCCAGCAACAGGATGGTGAAGGCAAGCAGCAGGTCTTCCCAGGTCATCACTCAGTCCTGCCCGGACGTCATGTGAATGGTGGTGATCGGCGTAGTCCAGCCGACGCCGGGCGTGAGAAATGCGATCATGTTGTAAACGGCGAAGGGGATCAGCAGCAGAGGAATGCCGAGCAGGAACATGACGCGCCTTCCGGCGAAGGGTCAGCTTTCCGTCTTCTTGGCCAGCACCTGGCGGCCGCGATACATGCCGGTCTTCAGATCGATGTGGTGCGGCCGGCGCAATTCGCCGGAATCCTTGTCCTCGATATAGGTCGGCCGTTTGAGCGCGTCGGCCGAACGGCGCATGCCCCGGCGCGAGGGCGAGGTTTTTCGTTTCGGGACGGCCATGACGTAACTCTCCGGAATCACGGGAAGCGCGGCTTATAGAAGAATGTCCGCATTAACGCTAGTGGGCCGGGCCGTGCAGGCAGGCGGCGTGGCCCGGATAGCTGGCCGCGCGACGCTCGTAAAGCCCGGCCAGCCGGCGCACCATCATGCTCGGCGTGCGTGCGCTGCGGCGGACCGGGTTCGGCAGGATGGCGGCGAGTTCCGCCGCTTCGGCCGGGTCCAGATCGTGCGCCGATTTGCCGAAGGCGAAGCGTGCGCCGGCCTCGGCGCCGAATTGGCCGCTCGGCCCCCATTCGGCGATGTTGAGATAGATTTCCATGATCCGCCGCTTGGGCAGCACCAAATTGAGCCACAGCGCCAGCGGGAATTCCAATGCCTTGCGCACGACGCTGCGGCCGGGCCACAGGAACAGGTTCTTGACCGTCTGTTGCGTGATGGTCGAGCCGCCGCGCGCCTCTTCGATGTCGTCGTCGGCCTCGAGCATGGCGTCGCGCATAGCGCCGAGGTCGACGCCGCGGTTGCGGCAGAAGCCGCCGTCCTCGGCCAGGATGACGGTGAGCGGCAACACCGGCGCGATGCGGCCGAGCGGAACAAAAATGCGTTCGACCCGGCCGCCGGTCGCCCAGCGCCACAGCATCGGCGTCGAGACCGGTTGTCCGAAGCGGTAAAGCGGGGCGATCGCGTAGGGCAGCAAAAGAACGATCAGAACGGCGATGACCAGCGCCAAAACGATGCGCCGCCAGCTTGAACGCTTATGCGCGGGCATGCAGCGCGCTCAGTCGCGCGCATAGCCGATCAGCGGCCTTTTCTTGCGCCCAAGCAGAATGAGGATCATCGCCACGACGGCGAGCAAAGCCCAGGCCGGAACCTGGTCGAAGAACGCCTGGACGTAGGGATCCCAGGCCCACACGGCTTTGTGCTTGAACCAGTCCTCGACGCGATTGAGGCTCGCTTGATCGACGTCAGCCCAAAGCTCGGCAACCTTCATATAAACCAGATGCTGGTTGGCGATTGACTTGGTCCCGTCATAGACGAGGAAGACAAAGGCGGCCGCCAGTATGCATAGGCCGATAAAGCGCAGCAGAAATCTGATCATCACGATGCCGGACGGCTCGACAGTGGGGGCGTGGCCGAGGAATTACTCTGCAACGCCGGTTTATTCAATGCACAGAGGTTGCGGCACTTTTTTGTGCCGGCGCAGCGGAAAACCGCGCTAGATCGATCCCTTGAGCTAGGGCCATGGCTTCCGCTAACGTCGCTTCTTCGGCCGGTTCGGGCGCGCGCGTTCGTCAGCAAGGAATTGAAATGGCTCGCAAAAAGGGCGATCGGACGCAGCGGCCGACTTTCACCGATCAGGAAGCCCTGCTGTTCCACAGCCAGGGCCGGCCCGGCAAGCTCGAAGTCGTTGCGACCAAGCCGATGGCGACGCAGCGCGATCTGTCGCTCGCCTACTCGCCCGGCGTCGCCGTGCCGGTGCTCGCCATCGCCGAGGACGAAAGCCGCGCCTACGATTACACGACCAAGGGCAATTTCGTCGCGGTGATCACCAACGGCACCGCCATCCTCGGGCTGGGCAATCGCGGTGCGCTCGCGGCCAAGCCGGTGATGGAGGGCAAGGCCGTCCTGTTCAAGCGCTTCGCCGACATCGACTCGATCGACCTCGAAATCTCCTCCGAGGATCCCGACGAAATCATCAATTGCGTCAAACTGCTCGGCAAGAGCTGGGGCGGCATCAATCTCGAAGACATCAAGGCGCCGGAATGCTTCATCATCGAGCAGCGGCTGCGGGAACTGCTCGACATTCCGGTGTTCCATGACGATCAGCACGGCACCGCCATCATCGCCGCCGCCGGGCTGATCAACGCGCTCGAACTCACTGGCCGCGAGATCAAGACCACGAAGCTCGTCTGCAACGGCGCCGGCGCCGCCGGCATCGCCTCTCTCGAATTGCTGCGTGCGATCGGTTTTCGGCCCGAGAACCTCACCCTCTGCGACACCAAGGGCGTGATCTACGAAGGCCGCACCGCCGGCATGAATCAGTGGAAGTCGGGGTTCGCGATCAAGACCAAGGCGCGCACGCTCGCCGAAGCCATGGTCGGCGCCGACGTGTTCTTCGGCCTGTCGCAGAAAGGCGCGGTGACCCAGGACATGGTCAAGGCGATGGCGGAGAAGCCGATCATCTTCGCCATGGCCAATCCGGATCCGGAGATCACCGTCGAGGACGTCGCCGCCGTGCGCGACGACGCCATCATGGCGACCGGCCGTTCCGACTATCCGAACCAGATCAACAATGTGCTCGGCTTTCCCTACATCTTCCGCGGCGCGCTCGACGTGCGGGCGCGGGCGATCAACATGGAGATGAAGATCGCCGCTGTGCACGCGTTGGCCGATCTTGCGCGCGAGGACGTGCCCGACGAGGTCGCCGCCGCTTACGGCGCGCGCCCGAAATACGGCCCCGATTACATTATTCCGGTACCGTTCGATCCGCGGCTGATCTCGTCGATACCGCCGGCAGTCGCCCAGGCGGCGATGGATTCGAAGGTCGCGCGCCGGCCGATCGTCGACATGGAGGCCTACAAGCAGCAATTGCGCACCCGGCGCGATCCGGTCGCCGGCGTATTGCAGCGCGTGTTCGAGCGGCTGCGCCGGCAGCCGCGGCGCGTCGTTTTCGCCGAAGGCGAGGAGGAGCAGGTGATCCGCGCCGCCGCCTCGTTCGTGCATCAGGGGCTCGGCTCGGCGATGCTGGTCGGCCGCGAAGCGCGCGTGAAGGAAACGGCGCTGGCGCTCGGCGTCGAACTCGGCGGCGGCATCGAGATCATCAATGCGGCGTTGTCCTCGCGCAACGCCGCCTATGCCGCCTATCTCTATGAACGGTTGCAACGGCACGGCTTCCTGCAGCGCGACTGCCAGCGCCTGGTCAATCAGGACCGCAATCATTTCGCTTCCTGCATGGTCGCGCTCGGCGACGCCGACGCCATGGTCACCGGCGTCACCCGCAATTTCTCGGTGGCACTCGAAGATGTGCGGCGCTGCATCGATCCCAAGCCCGGCCATCGCGTGATCGGCGTGTCGCTGGTGATCGCGCGCGGGCGCACCGTGCTGGTCGCCGACACCGCGGTGACCGAGATGCCGAACGCCGTCGACATCGCCGAGATCGCGGTCGAGGCGGCGCGGGTGGCGCGCTCGCTCGGCTACGAGCCGCGGCTCGCGTTGCTCGCCTTCTCCACCTTCGGCCATCCGGCCGGCGAGCGTTCCGACCGGGTACGCGAGGCGGTGAAGCTGCTCGACAAGGAGCGCGTCGATTTCGAGTATGACGGCGACATGGCCGCCGACGTCGCGCTCAACATGGAGCTGCGCGAAGCCTATCCGTTCTGCCGGCTCTCCGGCCCGGCCAATGTGCTGATTATGCCGGCGTTCCACTCGGCTTCGATCTCGACCAAGATGCTGATGGAGCTCGGCGGCGCCACCGTCATCGGCCCGATCCTGGTCGGGCTCGACCGCTCGGTGCAGATCGTGCCGCTCTCTGCCAACGACGCCCAGATCGTCAACATGGCGGCGCTCGCCGGCTATAATGTCAGCGGGTAGCCGGTCATTCCGGGGCGCGCATTGGCGCGAACCCGGAATCCATAATCTCAAGTGCCGGGTTATGGGTTCCGGATAACCGCTACGCGGTTTCCGGAATGACACGCAAAATACCCCAGCCGATTCACGAGCCCGAAACCAGTCCCGGCTAGGCTGCCGGGATGCTGCAGCCCCTCGCCCCGCAACTCGCCCTCGACATCTGCGGGCTGGTGAAGCGCTTCGAGCGCCCGGCCGTCGACGGTCTCGACCTCGCCGTGCGCGAAGGCGAATTTTACGCGCTGCTCGGCCCGAACGGCGCCGGCAAGACCACGACGTTACGCATGATCGCCGGGCTGATCCGCCCGGATGCCGGCGCGATCGCCGTCTGCGGCATCGACGCGCTCGCCGATCCGGTGGAAGCCAAACGCGTGATCGCCTGGGTCTCCGACGAGCCGATGATCTACGACAAGCTTACGCCGGAGGAATATCTGGAATTCGTCGCCGGGCTGTGGAGCGTCGAGCCGGCGGTCGCGCAGACGCGCGCGCACGAACTGCTCGGCTGGCTCGGGCTGTCGCCGTATGCGCGCGAACGCTGCGAGACGTTCTCCAAGGGCATGCGCCAGAAGGTGGCGCTCGCCGGTGCGCTGGTGCACGAGCCGCAATTGATCATCCTCGACGAGCCGCTGACCGGGCTCGACGCCGGCTCGGCGCGCCAGGTCAAGGACGTGCTGCGCGAACGCGCGCGCTCGGGCGCGACCGTCATCATGACCACGCACATTTTGGAGGTGGCCGAGCGCATGGCCGACCGGATCGGCGTCATTTCGCGCGGCCGGCTGATCGCCGAGGGCACGCTCGAGGAGCTGCGCCGGCAGGCGGCCTCGCAAGCCGGCGGCGCGGCGAGTGAGCCAGGCGGCGCCAGCCTGGAAGATACCTTCCTCGCGCTGGTCGCCGAACCGGCGGCGGCGTGACGCCGCTACACTGATGATCGCGCCCGGCAGCACGGTCTGGTTCGCGCGGCACGAATCGCGGCTCGCCTGGCGCGACTGGCTCGCGATGATGACCGCCGGCAGGCGCGCGCGCGTCCGCGCGGTCGCACTCGGCATCCTCGCTTTTGTCGTCGTCATGCATGGCGTCGCCTATTTGGTGGTCGGCGGCTTCGCCGATGCGGCGCCCGACCAGCGCGTCTTCGTCGCCATCACCGCGACGCTCTTGCTGTCGTGGTTCCTGATGGTGTCGCAGGCCATGGAATCGCTGACGCGCGCCTTCTATGCGCGCTCCGACCTTGATCTCATTCTCGCCTCGCCGGTCGCCGCCTATAAAATCTTTGCCGTACGCATGGCGATGGTGGCGCTATCGGTGGTGACCATGGCGCTGCCGCTCGCCGCGCCGTTCATCGACATGCTGGCTTGGCGCGGCGGCGCGCGCTGGCTCGGCGCCTACGGCGTGATCCCCGCGATGGGCGCGGCGGCGGCCGCGCTCGCCATTGCGCTCACCGTGGCGCTGTTCCGCGCCGTCGGCGCGCGGCGCACGCGCCTCGTCGCGCAAATCGTCGCCGCCGTGATCGGCGCCGCCTTCGTCATCGGCCTGCAAGTGGCGGCGATCCAGTCGTACGGCACGCTGTCGCGCACGAGCGTGCTGCAATCGGACGCCCTGCTCGCGCTGGCGCCGGATGTTGACAGCCTCGCCTGGTGGCCGGCCCGCGCCGCGCTCGGCGACGGCGTCGCGCTCGCCGGCGTGCTCGCGTTCGGTTTCATCGCGCTGGCGCTCGCGGTCGCCGCGGTGGCGCCGCGCTTCGGCGAATACGCCATCACCGCCGCCGGCGCGGTGGCGTCGCCGGCGGGCCGCGCCGGGCGGCATAAGACCTTCCGCCGCGTGTCGCCGCGGCAGGCGCTTCGCCGCAAGGAATGGCTACTGCTGTTTCGCGATCCGTGGCTGGTGTCGCAGACGCTGATGCAGATGCTCTATCTGGCGCCGCCGGCGCTGCTGCTGTGGAAGAGCTTCGAAGCCAACGGCGGCGCGGTCAATCTGCTGGTGCCGGTGCTGGTGATGGCGGCCGGCCAACTCGCCGGCGGACTTGCGTGGCTCACCATCTCTGGCGAGGACGCGCCCGATCTGGTGGCGACGGCGCCCGTGCCGGCGCGCTATGTCCTGCGCGCCAAGATCGAGGCGGTGCTCGGCATTATCGCCGTCGTGTTCGCGCCGCTCGTGGCCGTACTCGCTTTCGATTCGCTCTGGCACGCGCTGGTCGCCTCGCTCGGCATCTTCATCGCCGCCGCGTCGGCGACCGCGATCCAGCTCTGGTTCCGCACCCAGGCGAAACGGAGCCAGTTCCGCCGCCGGCAGGTGTCGTCGCGGGTGGCGACGTTTGCGGAAGCCTTCTCCTCGATCGGCTGGGCGGCGGCGGCCGGCGTCGCCGCGGTCAATCTCGTGCTGGCGGTCGTGCCGGCCCTGCTCACCATCGGCGTCGCCGCCGGCGCCCGGTTTTTGAGTCCGCACAAAGAGGTTTAGACGGGGTCAGCGGGCTCAGTGCAGCGCCACCAGCAGCATCACAATCTCGCAGACCTGCTCGGTTGCGCCGAGCACGTCGCCGGTCTGGCCGCCGATCTGCCGCTCGCTTAATCCCGCCATCAGCGCCGCCGCGACCGCGACCATCATCGCCGCCGCGACGGTCAAGACGAGCCCGAGGCCGAACAGGAGGACGACCAGCGCCAGCGCGGCGCCGGCAGCGACGCGCGCGATCGACGGGGCCCCGGCGGTAAACGACAAGCCGTCGCTGCGCGCCGGCGGCAGGAAGAACATCAGCGCCGGCATCGCCGCGCGCGCGCCGGCATGCGCGGCGATCAGGGCTGCGGCGACCGCGCCGGGTTCGGCGAGGCTAGCGAGCGCTGCGGCGCGGAGCAGGATCGAGACCAGCAGCGCGCAGACGCCGTAGCTGCCGATCCGGCTGTCGCGCATGATGGCGAGTTTTTGCTCCCGCGTCTGGCCGCCGCCGAAGCCGTCGGCGGTGTCGGCGAGCCCGTCCTCGTGCAGCGCGCCGGTGACCGCGAGCGTAGCGGCGACGGTGAGCGCCGCCGCCGGCCATGGCGGCAGACCGAGCCGGTGCGCGATCGCATAGACGACGGCGCCGATCGCGCCGACGGCAATGCCGGCAAGCGGAAACGCCCAGCTTGCCTGCGCCAGCGTGGGCTGTGCCGCATCGGGCGGCGTGCCGGCGGGCTCAATGCGGGTGAACGGCAGCCGGGTCAGGAACGCGAGCGCGACCTTGACTTCGCGGGCGCGTTCCGCCGCCCACGGCCGCCAGTTGTCCGATGTGCCCGGCATCGTCATGGGGCATCCCTGTCCAAGGTGACTGTGCCTTCGCGAGTTTGCTAGAACTTCAACATACCCGCCAGACCGAACTCGCATGAGAAAGAATCAGTCATGAATTTTACCTCATTCGCCGATCTGCGCGCCGCCTGCCTCGATCTGCCGGGCGGGCATCCGGCCGCCAGCGCCGCGGTCGCCCAGCGCGAAGGCCATCTGACCAAACCGCCCGGCAGCCTCGGCCGGCTGGAGGAGCTGGTAGCCTTCATCGCGCATTGGCAGGGCCACGCGCCGCCGCGTCTCGAGGGCGCCGAGATCATCGTGTTCGCCGGCAATCACGGCGTCACCGCGCAGGGCGTCTCCGCCTATCCAGCCGAAGTCACCGCGCAGATGGTGGCGAATTTCGCCCATGGCGGCGCCGCCATCAATCAGCTGGCGCGGGCGGGCGGCGCCAGGCTCAACGTCATTTCGCTGTCGCTGGACAATCCCACCGCCGATTTCACGCTGGCCCCGGCGATGACCGAGGCGGAGTTCCTCGCCGCGGTGGCGGCCGGCTATGGCGCGGTGCCGGCCGGCGCCGATGTCGTCATCCTCGGCGAAATGGGCATCGGCAACACCAGTGCGGCCGCTGCGATCGCGGCGGCCCTGTTCGGCGGGCGCGGCGCGCGCTGGGCCGGCCGCGGCACCGGCGTTGACGACGACGGTCTGGCCAGAAAGCGTCTGGCGATCGACCGCGCGCTCGACCGCCACGCCGCGTTGCTGAATGAGCCGCTGAAAGTCGCCGCCGCGCTCGGCGGCCGCGAGCTTGCCGCCATCCTCGGCGCCACGCTCGCCGCGCGCCGGCAAAACATTCCGGTCATCCTCGACGGCTTCGTCTGCACCGCAGCGGTGGCGCCGCTTTATAAGCTCCGCACCGACACGCTGGCGCACGCGCTCGCCGGCCACGTCTCCGCCGAGGCTGGCCACCGCATGCTGCTCGACGAATTGCGATTAAAGCCGCTGCTCGATCTTAATATGCGGCTCGGCGAAGCCTCCGGAGCCGCGGTGGCGCTGTCGATCCTGCGCGCGGCGCTAGCCTGTCACACCGGCATGGCGACGTTTGCCGAAGCCGGCGTGTCGGACAAACCGGCGGATGAGGGGACGGAGAAGAAGGTGGGGTAGCTCCTCGTCATTGCGAACGAAGCGAAGCAATCCATACTTTCAGCATGAACTATGGACTGCTTCACTTAATTTCAGCAGATCACGCTTTTTAGGTGTCGACGGATTTTGTAAAACGACAGTATGGATTAGGTACGTCGTAAATTGCCCCGTCTGACGAAACAGCTCGGCTAATAATAAGATTTGGCCCCAGCACTGGGTGGCGATTTAAATTATCTCCGTCCGCGCTAAACAGCACGTTCTGAACATGCGTCCTATCTGTAGTGCTCGCGGCAGGATGTAACGCGTTGGCGACGATTGCGTTTAACCCAGCGCCTTTCCCCTCCATTGACAATTCGGCGACGGCGAGAAATTGCGTTTCCGCTAAGCCAACAAAATGAAGCCAGACTTGGCTCTTTTTCTCTCGCGGGCACTGATCGGCGCCATCTTTGATAACGTCAACAATGCGGTCGGTTAGCACGCTTGGTTTGTGAGGGCGGAGAACGAGTCCTAATATCTTTTGTTTATTTCTGATTGCACAGCGGGGAAAATTTCCCAAAGCAGGATCTGAAGCGATCTGTTGTTGTAGCTTTAACAATTCATCGGCACTTGACGGTTCGCGCCACTCTGGCCTTGCTACAAACTCAATCGAAAAGTCGTCTGTCTTAAGTGGTTCAGACGACGCAGATTGAAGAGCATCCCTTAACTTCTGGCCAACGTTCTTGCATTCCCTCGTCGGCTTATGAAAAGTCAAAATAAATAATCCCGAACTGCCAACATCAATCCCTTTCACGATTGTCTCGCGAAAAATTTCCGAGAGATTGGCCGTCATCTCCGATTTTATTTGAGAGCCCGTGTCTTCGGTAACAGTTTTGCATTCAATTTGGAGATGTTCCGAGCTCTTAACGGCTAGAAGATCAAAGTTTCCTAAGCCTTCCAAATCGGCAAACTTCACATCAAAACCCTTGCGGCTCAAATGAACCGAGCATCGGATTTCATGCTCGATCTGCCTAACATCTCGATCGGGCTTTAAATTATCCAGCACCATCGCCTGAAAGCGCGAAATTGCTTTCGGAGACAGGGAGCGTCTCACCCGATTGATGCCAGAAATCAGTGATGCAGCTCGGACCGCAACCCGATTGGTCACATCGAGTTGGAAAGCAGGTGATCCCTCAGTGAAACGTACACATTGCTCATGGAGGAAATACCGATTGCCAAAAAGCGTCCTGTTACTGGGAGACAACGCCTCAAGTTTCCGCTCAACCTTACGGACTGCTTTGTCGAGGTTAGTTGCTCCTACGAAATTGATGAACTCGGCGAACTCGCGCGGAAAATCGGATTGCACGAGCGCGTATTCGTCTTTTGGACGAAAACTATTGTTCACTGCTCGACGCAGCAACTCGGGGTGCGACATTGGTCGACCCAGTTCCCAGCCTTGTAGCGTACGCACCGAGACGCCCAATCGGAGTGCTGCCTCCATTTGAGAGAGTCCTTCCAGTCGCCGCCATTCCTTTAGCGCCGCCCCAGTATTGTTTGCTGGGCCCCCTAATAACTTGCGAAAGTCTTCTTCGTTGATCGCCACGGCGTTCTGCTCATTTAGCTATACGCGAAATGCGTATGGCATACGCCATATGCGTAGTCAAAAGCAGAAAATCGCGTTCTCGCCCGGTAAGGGACGGGTTCTCGAGGCGCACCTGAACTTGGGGCGAGTGCGGTGCCCGCGCGCGGATTTGCAACCCGCTCCCGGGCGGCTCCGGGTCACCGCTCGGCCGGCACAAGGACCGGTCCGCACGGAGCGTGCTTAACCGCGATCAAAAGGCGAAGGCGGGCAAAACACTTCGCCGGGCCGGTCGCGGGAAACGCGGGTCTGGAGCTGAGCCATCGGGGTAAGAGCCGGTGGCGAGTGCCGCGGCGAAGCGCCGATGAGCGAGCGCGCTGACGACGGACAAGTGCGCAGACTGCGTACACTTGTCTGCGATGCGCTTCCGCGCCCGGCACTTTCGGACGGCGACGTTCGGGAGTGTGGCGCGGACAATGGATGGCATGCGCCTGTCGGCGCTCCGCCTCCCTCTTTTTTTGTTCCTTTCGTCGTCGTGAGAAAAACCCGGACGCGGATCGTGTCGCGGGAACGTATTTCCTATTCGTCATTGCCGGGCTTGACCCGGCAATCCATGCGGAGAAGAGGCGCGCTCAGGTGTTTGCCGATGCACTTCGAGAGCCGCACGGCATCATGGACCACCGGGTCATAGGCAAGCGAAGCGACGCCGTTCTTCGAACGGCTATGCCCGGTGGTGACGAAGGGACAGGGGACGAGCCGTCGTGTGGAGTAAACCGTCACCCGCGTCCGTGCGGCGTGGTGAAATCGAGCTTCGGGCCTTTCGGTACGACACCGCTCGGATTGACCATGAACAGGCTGCCGTAATAGTGCAGCTTGTACTCGTCGACGTCGCAGGTCGCGGCGACGCCGGGCATCTGATAGAGCGCGCGCGTATAGGCCCACAGCGCCGGATATTCGTAGACGTGCCGGATGTTGCACTTGAACAGCGCATAATAGACCGCGTCGAAACGCATCAGCGTCGGAAACAGCCGCCAGTCGGCTTCGGTGACGGTGTCGCCGGCGAGATAGCTGCTTTTCGCCAGCCGCGCCTCGAGCCAGTCGAGCGTCGCGAACAGGTCGGTCACGACCTGATCGTAGATCGCCTGTCCGGTGGCAAGCCCGCAGCGATAGACGCCGTTGTTGAGCGTGTCATAGACGCGCGCATTGACCGCATCGATCCCGGCGCGCAGCGCCGCCGGATAGTAATCGGTGCGGTCGCCGGTAAAGGCGGCAAACGCGCTGTTGAACATGCGGATGATGTCGGAGGATTCGTTGCTGACGATGGTGCCGGTCTGCTTGTCCCACAGCACCGGCACGCTGACGCGTCCGGAGTAATGCGGATCGGCCCTGGTATAGAGCTCGTGCACGAAATGCGCGCCGGTGATCGGATCGGGCGCCGCGAATTTCCAGCCGCCCTTGAGCAAGAGCGGCTCGACCAGGCTCATCGACACCACGTCTTCGATCTTCTTGAGCGCGCGCAAGATCATGGTGCGATGGCACCACGGACAGGGCCGCGCGACGTAGAGATGATAGCGCCCGGCTTCGGCGGGAAAGGCCGAACTGCCGTCGGCGGTGACGAAGGCGCGGAATACGGTCGCCGGCCGCACGAACGCGCCTCCCTGGCGGTAGGTCTCTTCGTCGTCAATCCATTTGCCGTCGATCAATATGCCCATGATCCGCACTCATCTGTTTCCGGGCGGGCTGCTGCACGGCATGCACCGCGGCGCCGTGCCGCGCGGGCAAAAGCTCATGGATGATGTCGTGCTCCTGGGCGCCTACATAAACGCCTGGATGCCGGTCTGCGCGCGGCCGAGGATCAGTGCGTGGATGTCGTGCGTGCCCTCGTAGGTGTTGACGGTTTCGAGGTTGCAGAGGACGCGCATGACGTGGAATTCGTCGGCGATGCCGTTGCCGCCATGCACGTCGCGGGCGACACGCGCGATGTCGAGCGCCTTGCCGCAATTGTTGCGCTTGAGCAGCGAAATCGCCGGCGGCG